>OLPE01000156.1_pt1 | contig 76967 bp, 92 predicted proteins | sample 1671901 | NCBI WGS metagenome assembly OLPE01 (sample SAMEA3136624, study PRJEB25190) | human gut metagenome | biome: human gut; feature: human-associated habitat; material: faeces | place: Austria | collected 2013 | reverse complement strand
ATCCAAGAGGGTATATAGCTCTTTTAGAGTTTACACAGAATTAATTACAGTCTCGTAAAATGATCGGTTCTTAGTTCATCGCCATAATAAAAACAGCAGATACATCCGTACCTGCTGTTTTTTGATGCCAAAGTTAAAAGCCTGAAAAAATACGAAGTACGAAACCATTTGCATGGCATCTTTTGATTCTGATATCTTTTAATAATCAACATCTGTATTCGTCTGATCGTCTGTCTTCATATGTTCTGTATAAGGCTTCTCTTCTTTCTGCTTGATTCGCACACCGAGATCCGCATAAGAAATCGACCTCCATACTCTTTTGTGTATGCTGATATCCGCTTCCATCAGCCATTCATCTTTTGTCTGCTCATAAATCTTATTCTTTCGCTGTGCAATCAATTTTTTCTTCTTATCCGCTGTTGCTTTTCTGTCTTTCAAGCTGACAAGCTTTGCTACATAACATCCCTCTTCTGTCTCAACCACATCAGTAAGATTTCCCTTGGAAAGTTCATCTGCTGCCTTCACTAGCTTCTTGTCCGGCTTTATAGATGCGGAATCAAATGTCACTTCTTTATAAATCTTCCCGGCATCCTGTGCCGCTTTCTCAAAATCCTTCTTCTCTTTTGCATGTTCCAGAAAAGCTTCTGCATCTGCTTTTGCCTGTCTCTTCTCAGCAGCGGAAAGTTCAAGTCCTTTTCCGGTCTCTTTCGTCTCTTTATAAGGGAACAGAACATATTGCATCCGCTTCTGTTTTGCCTCTTCATTCGTGACTTTCACATCTGCTTTATCTTCTACTGCTTTTTTCACTTTACTCTCTACAGCCATCAGTGTAAGCAGGCGCTTTACTGTCTTTCTTTCACCGGACACCTGATTCTTATTATGAAGCGCATTATCTTCATCAAATTCTCTGGCTGACTTCTCAATCACATCTTTTTCTGCCTGGGAGAGCGTCACCTTATATTCTTTCATATGCTCTTCCGATAACAGCATCGTCTCCAGATCTTCTATCACCTGTTCTTTGACTGCATCTTCATAATTATTGCCCTTTTCAGCACGGGATCCCCACATATCATTTCCCATATATGCCGCATAGTAAGTCTCATATCCCGCCTGGATATATCTTGCATAAAATTCAGCAATATCAGCAGTTACATCAATCCCATTTACCGTTACTGCCGCATCTTTTCCACTCATTGATGAACTGCATCCGGTAAGCGTTGTGACTGCAAGCACTGCTGCGAGTATCACTGCTGTGATTCTTTTCTTCATATCTTATTTCCCTTCTGCATTCTGATCGTTCTCTTAAGTATAGCTTAACATACCAGAATGAGTCAACCGGCTATTCCCGAATGATTATTAAGATTTTATTAGTTTTGTACCAGAATTCTTGCAATACCATCCAGAACCTTTGCTACAATCTCTGTTGGCATCGGTGGTTTTTCTCTTTTATTCCGAATCTTGTGAACATATACAAATGTATAATTCTCTGCACGGAATGTAAGACTCCCCCGGAACAGTTCGATCAGCTTCGGAATCCTCTCTGGCTGTACTTTCGCATGTTCATACATTGTAAAGGTATACATGTCACCTTTCTGTTCAATTGTCGTCACATAAAGCTTATGTGCTCTTGCTTTCAGTGCAGCAACTTCCAGAAGGGTACCAACTTTTTTCGGCGAATCTCCAAAACGGTCGATCAGTTCTTCCTCCATATCTTCCCGTTCTTCGTCCGATTCGATTGCCGCGATCCTTTTATAAATATCCAGTTTCTGGTATTCATTCGGAATATAGGAATCCGGGATAAATGCATCTACATTCAGATCAATGGTTGTCGTAAAATCTTCTTCCTCCATCTCACCTTTTAACTGTTTGACTGCTTCGTTTAACATTTTACAGTACAGATCATAACCGACTGCTTCCATATGCCCATGCTGTTCAGCTCCAAGCAGATTTCCCGCTCCACGGATCTCCAGATCCCTCATGGCAATCTTAAAACCGGAACCCAGATCTGTAAATTCCCGGATCGCCGCCAGTCGTTTTTCTGCTACTTCTTTTAAAAGTTTATCTCTTCTGTACAGTAAAAATGCGTATGCCATGCGGTTCGATCTTCCGACACGTCCACGAAGCTGGTAGAGCTGAGAAAGTCCCAGTCTATCCGCATCATGGATGATCATTGTATTGACATTGGAAATATCCAGTCCTGTTTCAATAATTGTCGTAGATACAAGCACATCGATTTCCCCGTTAATGAAATCATACATGATCTTTTCCAGTTCATGCTCCCGCATCTGTCCATGTGCATATGCCACATTTACATCCGGTACAAGTTTCTGAATCCTACCTGCCACATCTGCAATATCTTCCACCCGATTATATACATAATAAACCTGTCCCTGTCTGGCACATTCACGCTCAATCGCCTCACGTACCATTTCATCATTATATTCCATGACATAAGTCTGGATTGGCATACGCTCTTCCGGAGCTTCTTCCAGTACACTCATATCACGGATACCGATGAGACTCATGTGCAGAGTTCTTGGTATCGGTGTCGCCGTAAGCGTCAGCACATCGACATTTTCTTTCATTTTCTTGATCTTTTCTTTATGCTGCACACCAAAGCGCTGTTCCTCATCAATAATGAGCAATCCGAGATTTTTAAATTCCACATCTTTGCTCAGCACACGGTGTGTACCGATGACAATATCGACAAGCCCTTTTTTCAGATCCTGTATCGTCTTTTTCTGCTGCGACGGTGTACGGAATCGGCACATCAAATCCACACGCACCGGAAATTCTTTCATACGCTGAACAAATGTATTGTAATGCTGCTGTGCAAGAATAGTTGTCGGAACGAGGTAGACAACCTGCTTATCTTCCTGTACTGCTTTAAATGCCGCACGGATGGCAACTTCCGTTTTTCCATAGCCAACATCCCCGCAGATCAGACGATCCATGATCTTCTTGCTCTCCATGTCTTTCTTCACTGCTTCGATCGCATGCATCTGATCTTCCGTCTCTTCAAACGGGAACATCTCTTCAAATTCCTGCTGCCATACCGTATCCGGTCCGTACACATAACCTTCCTGGTTCTGTCTTACTGCATACAGTTCTACCAGATCTTTGGCGATAACCTTTACCGCACCGCGGACTCTTTTCTTCGTCTTCACCCATTCCTGGGAGCCGAGACGGTTAAGTTTCGGCTTCTTTGCATCCGCGCTGGCATATTTCTGGATCAGATCAAGCTGTGTTGCCGGGATATAAAGATTGCCGCCCTTGGCATAGGCAATTTTCATGTAATCTTTGGTAATCTTATCAACCTCAATCTTCTCGATTCCCTGATAGATCCCAAGACCGTGATTCTCATGTACAACGTAATCTCCCGGCTTCAGCTCAGAAAAGTTCTGGATCTTCCGTCCTTCATAAATTTTTCTTTTTTTCTTTTTCTTCGCCTTTCCGAAAATATCACTCTCTGCAATGACTGTAAATTTCAGCATCGGATACTCATATCCTTCTGCAATATGTCCGTATGCTGTCATAATCTCTCCCGGTTTCACAAGCCTGTCCGAATCATCACTGTAATAACTACTCAAATCATAATCTCTTAAGTCTTCGGCAAGACGTTTGGCACGCGTTCTTGAACCGGACAATAATACAACGCGGTATTTTCCTCTTTTCAATCTTTTAAGATCCTGCGTCAGAAGTTCAAAGCTCCGGTTATATGGATTGACGCTCTTTGTCTGTAACTGGTAGGATTCCCGGAGTTCCAGCCCCGGTGCGCGCATTTCCAATGCCATAAATCCGACAGATGCATATCCATTTATCTTTTTTTTCAACTCTTCAACAGTATACATCCGCATCTCTTCATCCGAAACTTCGCAGCCATTCTCTACACGACGCTTCTGCGCTTCTACGAACTCTTCTTCCACGCCTTCGCCTTTTTCCAGAAGTCTTACTGGCTCATCCAGAAACAGGATTGTCTTTTCTTTTTCAAAATAATCAAGAAACGATACGCCTTTTTCTTCGTCAGTCGGATACTCTACTGCCGGATAGATGAACACTTCCGTCAGATTTTCGATTGAACGCTGTGTCTCCACATCGAAACTGCGGACAGAATCCACTTCATCCCCCCACAGTTCGATCCGTACAGGCAGATTCTCTGTAAGTGGATAAATATCAATAATCCCTCCCCGAACGGCAAACTGACCGGGACCTTCAATCTGTACTTCTCTGTCATATCCAATCTTCACCAGTCGGTCTTCCAGTTCCTTCAGATCCAGTGTATCCGTATTCTTTATATGAATCACACGTTCACGGATCGTCTCTTTCGGAAGCAGCACATCCATAAATGCATCAAAACTCGTAACAACCGTCACCTGCTCCTTCTGAATAACCGCCTCCAGCACCTCCATTCGCTGCTTCACCAGCTCTTTACTTCTTATATCTGCCTGGTAAAACAGAAAATCCTTTGACGGATACAAATACACATCTTCCGAAAGCATCTTATACTCTTCATATAAAGCTCTCGCTTTTGACTCACTGGAACAGGCGATGACTCTGTAAGCGGAGCCATCGCCAAGTGCGTACATAAAATGTGTTTTCTGAGAAGTAACACACCCCGAAATGCGTATCATCCCGGGGTTTTCTTTTCTTTTTTTATAAATATCTTCAAATTCCGCCAGCTCTCGTAACGGTTCTGTCAGCGCCTTCATACTTTTATGCCTCCTTAGGCTTCACCTTACGGTTAAATTCATTCATAGCCGCTTCCATCTCACCGGCAAGGATCTTCTCCACAGCCTGAATTGCTTTCTGGTAGCCTTCTTCCATCTCTTCCCGCTCCGCCTTTGTAAAATGACTCAGCACATAATCGGCAAGGTCATATTTTTTCGGTTTCTCTCCCACTCCGACCTTAATCCTTGGAAATACCTGGGTTCCCAGATGGGCAATAATATTTTTGATCCCGTTATGTCCTCCGGCACTTCCTTTCTTACGAATACGGATCTGTCCCGGCGGCAGACTGATGTCATCATAAATGACGATCAGATCCTGTTCTTCATCTATTTTAAAATAATCAACCAGCCCCCCAATGCTCTCACCGCTCAGATTCATGTAAGTCTGCGGTTTTACAAGGAGTACTTTCTGTCCTTCTATGATTCCTTTACCGATATAGGCTCTGTTCTTACGCCCGTCTACGGATATATTATATTTGTCTGCCAGTGCATCTATGACATCGAACCCGGCATTATGTCTGGTTCCTTCATACTGCATGGTAGGATTACCAAGTCCTGCAATTATATACATATGTTTCTCACCTTCCATTTTCTCTTTTAACATTCTACAGGAACTCTACTCATTTGTCACGGAAAAAATACATGTATATTTTTCCGTCTTTTTTCATACATTATAGAAAGCAAATAGAATCTATAATATACAGGAGGTCGCTGATGAGTTCCAAAACTAAAATAATTGTACTGCATATGAGAGAAATTATATATACAGTCGTATTTGCTGTTCTTGCACTTATACTGATTTTACTTCTTTTCTTTATGTTCGGACCAAAAAAGGAAGAAAAAAAGACTTCCGGCCAGACATATACGCCGGGAACTTATTCTTCTTCCCTCACTTTAAATAATACAGATCTGGAAGTGGAAGTAACCGTTGACAGTTCCAAAATTAATTCAATCCGATTCACAAACTTAAGCGAATCTGTTACTGCCATGTACCCACTGATACAGCCCACTCTCGAAGAGATTGCCGATCAGGTCTACGAAAAACAGTCTTTGGAAAATATCTCCTACTCCAAAGACAATCCTTACACTTCCCAGATCATTATAAATGCAATACAAGAAGCGTTAGAAAAAGCCGCAGCATCCAAATAGCTGCGGCTTTTCCTATCATCCTTCTACGATCAAATAACGTCCCCCCGGAAGTACGAATACTTCAGATGCGTCTTCCAGTTCTTCAGAAGACATTCCTTCAACGTCAAGTCCCTCTTCTTCAAGAAATTCACGGACTTCATCAATATTCTCTACAATCGTTGCCATGCATTCCTCCAGAAAAGCTTCTGCTCCTTCCAGCGTCTCTGCCACCGGCTCGTCAAAAAGCTGTGACTGATTCTCCAGAAATGTTTTCAGACATTCCTCATCATACTCATACATGCTCTTTTCCTCCTTCCTCTCATAGACTTTTAAACATATGCAAGAAGATCTGCCGGCTTCGCGATCATATGCTCCGGATCTGCTTCTCTTAATTCCTGTTCGGAACGGAAGCCCCAAGTTACACTAATCGTCTTAAGACCTGCATTCTTTCCCGTTTCTATATCCACTTCAGAATCTCCCACATACAGACATTCCGATGCCTCTGCACCCAGTACCTCCAGAATATGCCATACACCATCCGGCGCGGGTTTTCTCCTAATTCCTTCCTGCTGCCCGGACACGTAATCAAACACTCCGTCACCAAAGATCTTACGCACAACCTTTACCGCCTGTGCATGTGGTTTGTTGGATAATACGGCGAGTTTGATTCCTCTGTCTTTCAATGCTTCAAGCATCTTAACAATTCCTTCGTAAGGTGTTACATGATATGTACAGTTCTCATCAAATATTCTTCCATAAACCTGCATTCCTTCTTCCAGCCGTTCTGCATTCTCATCACCGACAGCTGCCAGCGATTCTTCCATCAGACGTCTGGCACCATTTCCAACAAAAGTTCTGCACTGCTCTTTCGTAATCTCCGGCAATCCCATCTCTCTCAATGTGGCGCGTACGGAATATACAAGCGATTCCAGAGTATCTGTAAGTGTTCCATCTAAATCAAAAATACAAGCTTTCATTTTCTTATGTCCTCCATGCAATTAATATAATAGTATGACCTGTTCTAAAATGCAACTAAAAATTCCTTTCAATCTGCAATCAAAAAGGAACGGAATCATTTTCCGTCCCCAAGATAGCGCCGCATAATACGCAGTGCATTTTTTTCCAGTCTGCTGACCTGTGCCTGTGAAATTCCAATTTCATCCGACACTTCCATCTGTGTTTTTCCTTCAAAAAAGCGCAGATCAATGATATGCCTCTCTCTTTCATTTAAACGGTTCATTGCCGCTTCCAGTGACAGATTCTCAATCCATCTGTCTTCTTTATTTTTATGGTCACTGATCTGATCCATCACATAAAGTGCATCTCCGCCATCGTTATACACCGGCTCCTGCAGACTTACCGGTGTCTGGATTGCGTCCATCGCAAAGACAATATCTTCTTTCGATATGCCTACTTCTTTTGCAATTTCCTGCACGGTCGGTTCTTTCTGATACTGTTTCATATAATTTTCCCTTGCGTAAATCGCTTTGTACGCTGTATCTCGCAGGGATCTGCTAACACGGATGGAATTGTTATCCCGCATATAACGACGGATTTCTCCAACGATCATCGGAACTGCATAAGTAGAAAACTTTACGTCCAATTCTGTATTAAAATTATTGATTGCTTTAATAAGACCGATACAGCCGATCTGAAATAAATCATCCGAGTTTTCACTGCTCGCAGAAAAGCGCCGGATCACACTCAGCACTAGCCTTAGATTTCCTTTGATATAAGCATCTTTCGCCTCTTCATCTCCTTCTTTTATACGCGCAAACAAAGCTTCCTTCTCCTTTTCACTCAGGATTGGAAGCTTTGCTGTATTCACTCCACATATTTCTACTTTTCCCTGTGTCATATCGAGATCCTCCTCTACCAGATGTACTTTCTTTTCTAGTAGAAATCATCTCCATATCTACACACGTTATGCGGTCTTAAGATAAAATAAAAAAACTTTTATCCCTTGACATTCTTTTCTATCTGTCCCATTTATCTGCAAGATTCTGGATCTGGGATTCTAATTTTGCAAGCTCTTTATTGGCGAGTCCCTCATTCTTATAAACGACCTCCAGCAGTCTCTTCGCAGCCGCAACCACACGTTCAAATGCGGTATGTTTCCGGATTTTCTCCGGTTTCTCAGATGCTTTCTTCGGCATCCGTATACCTTCACTTATAATCTCTCCGGTCAGCAGATTTACGCTTCCGCCGGAATAAGGTGCAAACGCCGGATAGCCAAATTTTTCCTCAATAAGAGCAGCAAATTCATCTGTTACCTGATCTTCTCCGTGTACGACAAAGACATGCCGGATATCAGAAGTAAACCCACTCATCCAGTATAGCAGTCCGTTCATATCTGCATGGCCACTGATACCTTTCAGCACTTCGATTTTCGCATTGACTTCCACATTTTCACCGAACAGTTTTACAACCTGTGCTCCCTCGATCAACTTTCTTCCCAATGTTCCCACTGCCTGATAGCCTACAAAGCAGATCGTACATTCTTTTCTCCACAGATTGTGTTTCAGATGATGTCTGATACGGCCAGCTTCACACATACCAGATGCTGACAGTATAACTTTTGGTTTTTCATCAAAATTGATCAGTTTTGACTCATCACTTGTAATCGTTGTGCGTAAGCCCGGAAATACAAGCGGGTTGATTCCCTGCTGTATCAGTTTCATTGCATCTTCATCAAAGCAGGACTGTACATTTTTCTGGAATACGTTCGTTGCTTCTATCGCAAGAGGGCTGTCTACATATACTTCAAATCCCGGATATTCCGGAAGCAGATTCTTCTCTTTGATCTCACGGATAAAATACAGGATCTCCTGTGTTCTCCCAACAGAAAAAGACGGAATTACAACATTTCCTCCTTTCGCAAATGTTTCCCGCAGGATTCTTGTAAATTCTCCTACATAATCCGGAATATCTTCTCCGTGTGTACGATTACCGTACGTCGATTCGATCACAACATAATCTGCTTCTTTTACTGTTTTTGGGTCTTTGATAATCGGCTGGTTCACATTCCCCACGTCACCGGAAAATACGAGTTTTCTCGTCTCGCCTTCTTCTGTGATCCAGATTTCGATCGCTGCTGATCCAAGCAGATGCCCCACATCTGTAAAACGGATATCAATACCGTCACAGAGTGTGATCCGCTGTTCATAATCACACGGATGCAGAAGTTTGATTGCTGCCATTGCATGCTCCATCGTATATAACGGTTCATATAATGGTTCGCCACTTCGCATTGCCTTCCTGTTTCTCCACTGTGCTTCAAACTCCTGGATATGTGCACTGTCACGAAGCATGATATCGCAGAGGTCTGCTGTTGCAAATGTAGATATGATCTCTCCTCTGAAGCCTTCCTTGCACAACAGTGGAATCTTTCCAGAATGATCAATATGTGCGTGTGTCAGAAGCACATAATCGATGTCTCCTGCCTTTACCGGGATTTCCTGATTCTCATACAGATCCGGTCCCTGTTCCATTCCACAGTCTACGAGAATATGTTTTCCGCATGCCTCAATCAAGTGGCAGCTTCCTGTAACTTCATGGTCTGCACCGATAAATATAAGCTTCATATCATCAGCCCCTTTTTTCTTTATTGTACCACTTTTTCATTTCTTTTTCTATATTTTCTGAATATTAGTCATTTTTCGGCATTTTTCACATGCATTAACGATCATCAAGAATACTTCAGCATTTCTTTTTTCAGTCTCTGCATGATCTTCTTTTCCAGCCTCGAAATATAAGACTGGGATATGCCAAGAATATCCGCCACTTCTTTCTGTGTTTTTTCTTCACCTTTCGCATCATTCAATCCGAATCGCATTCGTATGATCGTCTGCTCCCTTGCGCTCAGCCGGTTGATTGCCCCAAACAACACTTTCTTTTCTGCTTCCTGCTCCATATCCCGGTAAATGGTATCTTCATCCGTGCCAAGTATATCTGAAAGCAGCAGCTCATTTCCATCCCAATCCACATTTAACGGCTCATCGATCGATACTTCCATCTTTGTTTTATTATTTCTGCGCAGATACATTAAAATCTCATTTTCAATGCATCTGGATGCATATGTAGCAAGCTTGATCTTTTTCTCCGGATTGAATGTATTGATCGCTTTGATCAGTCCGATCGTTCCGATGGAAATCAAATCTTCCACACCAACTCCCGTATTATCAAATTTCTTTGCTATATACACAACCAGACGAAGATTATGTTCGATCAGAAGCTTTCTTGCTTCATTCGCATCTCCATTCTTAAGACTTCTGATCGTCGCTTCTTCCTTCTCCGGTGAAAGTGGTGCCGGAAGAATCTCCGATCCTCCTATATAATGGATTTCCCGATGATCCGGAAATAAAAATGTACGGATACCCGGAATGATTTTTAATTTGAACTGATTCGGTACTGCAACTTTAATTACCATATGATTTCCTCCTAAAATATATCAGGATTCAGAATCATCCGACAATCTTCGCATAGGATCTTTTCCTCACTGACCGCAACTAATCCGTTCTTTATGACCATATTTTCCTTCTCTGGAAATATCATTCTTTCTATCCGGAAAGCTTTCATAACACCATTTTCTTTCCCAATACTGTGATATGCGATCTCACGCATCTGTGGAATTTCTTCTTTCAGCAGACATTCCGCTATTTCCGGATCCAGTATATTTACCGGTTCTCCACTGACCGGATCACGCAGACGGTTTCCCGTATCAATCAGTGCTTTTCCATCATAGTTCTGCCCCGCATGCTCCAGACGGATTCTGCATGTTCCGAATTTCTTTCTGAACAACTGCTGTAACATCCAAAGAATTCCACCTGCCAGGTAGTCCCCCGCAATCACACATCCAAAGAAAAGGCTGCCATAACGAATATATTGCCGAAACAGGGACAGAATACCTGCCATAAGCACTGCGCTGATTCCGAGAACGATGAACGCTCTCACAAGCTCTCTGCTTCTTCTGATTCCCAGTCCTGCCTGAATCATAACAACATTTACAAAAGTGTAGAAAAAAAGCAGTTTCAAAATTCCTGGAATACCAGGAATACTCCAGACAATACACGTCAAAAATGCTCCAAGAAATGCTCCCCACAGGATACGCATTTTTCCTACTTTACACGAAAGGATTTTCCCTGTTATCTTAAGGAGCATCCAATCCATAATGGCATTGATCAGGAAAAATACATCTATGTACAGTTCGTACTGCATTTTCCACCTTCTTTTTCCTTTGGAAACTAAATCGATTTGGTCCATGTGCAATTATTATTATAAAGATATGCCCTTTAGAATTTTGTCAGAATCTGGCGTGATTTTGTCAGTTTCTTTCGACGGAAACTGACAGCAATAAAACAAACAAAGAAGCCTGCATCTTCATCTATCGATAAAAATGTAAGCTTCTTTGTTGCTTATGTCTTTATTTTGTTTACAAAAACACTTATTTCTTAAAGAAATCCGGAATCTTGATGGACTGTTCCTTCACCTTGCTCGTAGGTGTTCTCGGTGTCTCAAGAGTCGGTGCTGTTCCTCCCATCGATCTTCTAACCTGCTGTCCGGAAGCGGATGCACTGCTCTTTGCAGATGCCATGCCAGCATCCAGTTTCTGGGATGACTTAGCGTGCTGCTGAATATGAGACTGTGTTCTCACCGGCTGCGCAACTCTCTCTCTTTCATATTCTCTGTTATATACGGTTCCTGCCTGCGTAGTTCTGTTCTCCAGTCTTGATTTTAACTTAGAAGCGCTTCCTTCTACATTGTGAAGACCGGTAGCGATAACTGTAATCGTTGCTTCATCAGCTCTGGAATCATCATACATAGCACCGAAGATAATATTTGCTTCTTCTCCTGCAAGATCCTGCACAAATTCTGCCGCATCAGAAGCATCCATCAGCGTAATATCACCAGATACATTAATGATAACATGAGATGCACCCGCGATCGTTGTCTCAAGAAGTGGACTGGCAACTGCCTGTTTCACAGCTTCCAGTGCTTTGTCATCACCACGACCCTGACCGATACCGATATGTGCGATACCCTTGTCTGTCATAACAGTCTGAACATCTGCGAAGTCCAGGTTGATCAGTGAAGGAACATTGATCAGGTCGGTAATACCCTGAATACCCTGCTGCAATACTTCGTCAGCTTTCTTCAGAGCTTCCGGCATAGTTGTGCGTCTGTCAACAATCTCTAATAACTTGTCATTCGGGATAACAATCAGAGTATCTACGCTCTCTTTTAACTTTTCAATTCCGCCAAGGGCATTACTCATACGTGTCTTGGACTCAAAACGGAATGGCTTTGTTACAACTCCGACAGTTAATGCACCCTGCTCTTTTGCAATTCTTGCCACAACAGGAGTTGCTCCTGTTCCGGTTCCGCCGCCCATACCGCAAGTAACGAATACCATGTCTGCACCTTTCAGTGCTGCGGAAATCTCTTCTGCACTCTCTTCGGCAGCTTTCTCACCTACTTCAGGTCTTGCTCCGGCGCCAAGTCCTTTTGTAATCTTGTCACCAATCTGCATAAGTGTCGGTGCCTTACATAACTGTAAAGCCTGTTTATCTGTATTAATAGCTATAAATTCCACACCGGCAATCTGTTCATCGATCATACGGTTCACGGCGTTATTTCCTCCGCCACCTACTCCAACAACAATTATCTTTGCCGCTGCTTCTGATTCATTTGTCTTAATTTCTAGCAAGGGTTTCTCCTCCTTTGTTATCCTTATTATATATATTATACATCCCATACTCTTCGAGTATCCCGCCGTGCCATCTTCCCCGATCCTGCGGCACTGCGGCACGATGCGTTATACATAAAGCAACACATACAAAAGTACAGCTTGCCATATATATTATATAATATAGGCTTTTGTATAAAATATCAATAGAATTGCGGAATTTTTCTTATTTTTATTTTGATTTTTTTGCTTTTTCAAATGTGATCGTTTCCTGCCCGTCAGCGTAATTTTCCAAATGCAGAGTTCCTTCCTGCCCGCCCAGTTTTTCGATAATTGGCGGGATCTGTGCAATCTTCTCTGCGGAAATGCTCTCTCCAAGATTTACTTTTACATTTGCGATCCGCAAATAGATCCTGTCATTCCTGCAGGTAATCTTGTCCACTGACAGATTATAATTCTGTAATTCCCGGCACGCATCCAGTACTTCCGAAAAAAGTTTTGTATCTGCACATTCCAATACCTTGTACTCACCACTGGAAGTCAACGTGATGCCTTCTACAAGAGGCACCATTTTTTTTACGGCACTTTTATCTACAACAAGTCCTTCTGAATCAAAATAAACATACTGTTCTCCCTCTTTCATACCGGCAACAATTGTCTTTTCCTTTACACGGATCTGCACGGTCCATGGATTTTTCATAGATACCTGCATACTTTCAAAACACGGGAGCACGTTTCCTTTTCCCATCCCATACTGTAATACCAGATACAGGGAATTTGTAGAAAGCCTGCCACTTTTTATGCTCTCTGCCACTTCCCCGTCCGAACAGTATTCATTTCCTTTTACTTCAATCCTCTGTATATGAAACAAAAGCAGGACCGTCATTATAATAATCGCAAGTCCGCTTATCAGAACAACCAGTGCGTAGATTCTCTGCGCATGTTTCTTTTTCTTTGCGTTCTTTCTGCGCCTTGCATTTCTTTCTCTTTCCATCTGTCTGCCTCCTAAAAGCTTTTTTCGCTTTTTTATCTTACCATTGTTGACACATTCAGCACAAGTCCCATTTCTGCAAGAAGAAACACGATCGACGTTCCCCCATAGCTGACAAACGGCAATGTAATCCCTGTATTTGGAATCGCATTGGTGACAACAGCGATATTCAGTATGACCTGAATCATCAGATGTGCCATCGCACCCGACACGATCAGCGCGCCAAACAGATCCTTCGCATGCACCGCAATCACAAAAAAGCGCCACAATAACAGTAAAAATAAAAAAATCAAAAAGCCGGCGCCTGCCAGCCCAAATTCCTCACAAATGATAGAAAAAATCATGTCATTCTGCGCCTCCGGAACAAACCCAAGTTTCTGGATTCCTCTGCCAAGCCCTCTGCCGAACAGTCCTCCGGAACCGATTGCATACAGTCCCTGCACTGTCTGATATCCTTTGGCAAACTGCTCTGGATTACGCCAAATCAGAAGGCGCTCCAGGCGATAGCTCTCAAGCATGAGAAATACCGTCATAAATCCTGTCCCGATCACTCCCATCCAGATGAACTGTACATATTTCGGACTTGCCACAAATACAAGAATCACTCCGATTCCAAGAATGATGATCGCTGTACTCAGATTACTTGCTCCGACCAGCCCTACAATTGGCAGAATACAGAACAGTACCTTGAATAATATCGTAATCTTCTCTATTTTCTTAGCATTTTTATTTACCATCCATGCAAGAAATAAAATCAGTGCGACCTTGGCATATTCAGAAGGCTGAAACGAAAAAGGGCCCAAAGACAACCATCTTTTGGACCCATTGTATTCTTCTCCTGCTAAAAGGACTAAAACGGAAAGAGCCACCGCTCCCACATAGCCAGCTACAGCAGCATATTTCCAGATATGATAATCAATACCTGCTACCAGATACATCACCGCCAGTCCCAGTGCTGTTGCAAATAATTGCTTTTTCAGATAGTACATGGCATCGTGAAACTTCACTTCGCCATTATAGACACTTGTACTGTACAGGATCACAAGTCCCGCCAGAATTAAAAGCATCAGCACAACCAGCAGTGTCAGATCATATTTTTTCACTCTTACCTTGAACGTGGTCAAACTATTTTGCACTCCTTATAAGGAATTTACAATTCTTTTAAATTCATCTCCACGTACTTCATAATTCGGGAACATTCCCCAACTTGCACATGCCGGTGACAGAAGCACTGCATCTCCACTCTCGGCTGTCTTTGCTGCAAGAAGGACTGCCTCTTCAAAAGTATCTGCAAACACATAATCATGAAAACCACATTTTTCTGCATCTGCAGCAATCTTTTCCTTCGTTGCGCCAATCAGGATCAGTTTCTTAACCTTTCCATCAAATGCATTGATCCACTCTGTAAACTCGGAGCCTTTGTCATATCCTCCGCCAAGTAGCACCGTTCTGCGGTTCATTGCCTGGATTCCTTTGATCGCAGCATCTGGATTGGTTCCTTTGGAATCATTATAATAAACAACACCGTTCTTTTCTGTTACATATTCGATACGATGTTCTACACCTTTAAATGCACGGATCACTTTGCGGATAATATCCATCGGCACACCATATACTGCTGCCATCGCAACAGCCGCCATATAATTCTCATAATTGTGCATACCGAGAAGCTGTAATTCATCTACATTGCATACAAGCACTTCTTCCGGGTTCTTATAAATCATATTCCCGTTATCCAGATATATTCCTTTTTCCAACTTCTGTCTGCTGCTGAAATAGATCACCTGTGCATCTATATGTTCTCCGAACGCTCTCGTTCTCTCGTCCTCGTAGTTCAGGATACAGTAATCTTCTGCTGTCTGGTTCTTTGCAATATTCTTCTTTGCATTCACATATGCTTCCATCGTGTGATGACGATTCAGATGATCCGGTGTAAAGTTAAGGATCGCGCTGACCTTCGGACGGAATGTTACGATGCTCTCAAGCTGGAAACTGCTCATCTCTGCAACTGCAACTGCATCTTCTTCCATCTGTCTTGCTGCCACAGTATACGGATTACCGATATTACCTACAACATATGTATGCTCTTTGTATGCTTTCATGATCTCACCGAGAAGCGTTGTTGTTGTCGTCTTACCGTTCGTACCGGTAATTGCTAGCACATCACCTTTTCCAAATGCATAAGCAAGCTCTACTTCACCGATCACAGCAACCTTCTTATCACGCATTGCATTTACAACCGGAAGGTCTGTTGGTACTCCTGGGCTCAACACTGCAATATCTAATGTATCAATCAGTTTCTCCGGAAATTCACCAAGGATAATCTCTGCTTTTACTCCATCCCCAAGCTGTTCTTTCATAGCAACTTTATCCAACTTGTCATTTCCATCGTAAAGAATAACCTCTGCTCCATGATCTTCCAATAATTTTACAGCTCCGATTCCACTGATACCGGAACCGAATACCAGTACTTTCTTTCCTGTTACTTCCATTTTCTCCTCCTACATTGCCATAAGCGCTACGAGACACAACAGAGCCGTAATAATTGAAAATACTGCGACCACTCGCGTTTCTGACCATCCACACAGCTCAAAATGATGATGGATCGGCGCCATTTTAAAAATACGTTTTCCTCCGGTTTTCTTAAAATATGTGACTTGGATCATAACCGATAATACTTCTACCAGATAGATCAGTCCTACGATCAGGATGAAGATCGGCATCTGAAGCATATAAGCTGTTGAAGCCACAAAACCGCCAAGGGCAAGAGATCCTGTATCTCCCATAAATACACTTGCCGGATATACATTAAATAATAAAAATCCAAGCAGCGCACCAACAACTGCACATGTTACAGGTTCGATTCCACTTTTCGTTCCGATCGCAACAACCGTAAAAAATGTTGCAACAAGAACGGTTACGCTGGATGCCAGTCCATCCAGACCGTCAGTAAAATTGACACCGTTTACTGTGCCGATCACAGCGAAAAACATTAGGACAATTGCCAGCCATCCGATATCCAGATATTTTCCTCCGGAGAACGGAATGAGCATTTTCAGAGATACATCCGTGAATTTTACCACATAAAATGCGAAGATTGCAGTAACTACGATCTGTAATGCCATCTTCTGTTTTGGATATAGACCATCGGAACGCTTCATCACAACTTTCAGATAATCATCCAGAAAACCGATCAGACCAAAGCCAACTGTCACAAACAGGATTGGGATGATCTTCGGATAATCTTTGATATAAAAGATTGAAGTAAGTACCACACTCAAAAGGATGATCACTCCACCCATGGACGGGGTTCCTGCCTTCTTCAGATGGGACTTCACACCATCTTCCCTCTCTGTCTGATTCATCTTCAATTTTCGCAGTACCGGAATAATGATCGGTCCCAGAATCGCACTGAATGCAAAGGCAATCAATACCGGCATAAATACTGTATAATTCATAATCCACCTCTTTTATCTTTTTGTCAGACTGTTAAGTCCTCGACGAACCTAGTATACTTCATTTCCTACTCTTTTTCAATGCCAAGATACGGGAATGTCTCCCGAAAAATGTTTCCGATCACCGGAGCTGCAATCGTTCCCCCGTAATAGATCCCTTTCGGATTATAGATCACACACATGCCCAGAACCTGTGGGTTTTCTGCCGGAGCTAATCCTATAAAGGAAGAAATATATTTTCCGGCACTTCTTGGCAAAGTCTGGGAAGTCGCTGTTTTGCCCCCAATATGATATCCTTTTACATATGCCTTTTTCCCAGAGCCTTTTGCCACCACTCCTTCCAGCAGTTCCTGCATGATCTCTGAAGTCTTCGCTGAGAGAATTCTCTTCTTTCTTCCATAAGAAAAGACTTCCGTCTTCTTTTTCTCCGAATCTGTAACTTCTACTCCAAAATGAGGTGTAATTCTCTTTCCTCCATTTATAAGAGAACTGACCGTTGCTGCCATCTGCATCGGTGTAACCTGAAAAGACTGTCCAAAACTCATAGTTGCAAGTTCTACCTGTCCTACACGATTTTTCTTATGCAGGATTGTTCCAGCTTCTCCCGGCAGATCCACACCGGTTGGTGAAAGCAGTCCAAACTTCTGGAAATATTTATAGAAATCATTTACTCCAAGTCTGAGTCCGATGTCAATAAATACCGGATTACAGGAATTCTGAATCCCTTCCACAAAATTTTCCGCACCGTGTCCTCCCACTTTATGGCAGCGGATTTTCCGGTCTTCCACAACTTTATAACCCGGGCAATGAAAACGATCCGAAAGCTTTACCACTCCTTCTTCCAGGCATGCCGATGCCGTAATGATCTTAAATGTAGAACCCGGCTCATATGTATCACTGATACATTCATTACGCCACATCCGGTTAAGTGCATCCTGCTCTTCTTCCGGTGTCAGATTTTTCTTTTCTTCACCTGGAAGCGAAAAAGGATCATTCAGATCAAATTCCGGTACATTAACCATTGCAAATATTTCTCCATTCTGCGGATTCATAAGCAGTATTGCAACTTTTTCCGCCTGTTTTTCTTCCATGACTTTTTCTGCCATCTGCTCTGCATATTTTTGAAGATTTGCATCCAGGCTGATTTTCAGCGTGTCGCCTTTTACCGGTTCTTTTCGTCCTTCTGCTTCTTCGTCCAGTTCTATTCCTCTCGCATCTGTGATTGTCAAAATCTGCCCATTTATCCCTTTTAAATAATCTTCATACTGCACTTCCAGGCCAATGATTCCCTGATTATCCCCTCCTGTAAATCCAAGAACCTTTGATGCAAGTTTTCCATAAGGATAATATCGTTTAAAATCTTCGTCTACCTTAACACCATCCAGCCCAAGATTTCGAATTTTATCTCCCGTCTTTTTCTCTACATTTGACGCAATCCTCTCCATAGATGATATTTTTTTCACTTTTTTTCTCACCTGCGCTTCTTCCATGTGAAGTGCTTTTGTCAATATTTTAATTACCTTTTCCGAATCTTTCAGTTGACTGTGTATTACAGAAATTGTGCAGACTGTCCGGTTTGTTGCTAGGATTTTTCCATTCCGGTCAACGATTTCTCCTCTTGCAGCTTTAATATCGCGCTCTCTTTCATGTAACTGCTGTGCTTTCTTTTGATATTCTTCTGCGCGGAAGATCATCAGCCACGCAAGTCTTCCGAACAACAGAATAAGCAGGATGAGCGCGCAGGAGAATACAAAAAATATTTTCTTCTTATTATATGTTCTGTTCTTCAAACAAAAAAACCTCACACAAGCTTTGTAATAATCTATTACTGCTTATGTAAGGTTATTCTGTTAATTCTTGCTGTCTGAGATTTTTTCCACTCCCAGATACGGAAGAATCTCTTTCATAATATCTGCTGAGAGCTGGGTTGCCAGTCCGCTATTCGCCTGGTCACTGACGTTTGGTTCATTGATCACAACATAGACAACAACCTGCGGATTTTTCTGCGGTGCATATCCGATAAAAGATACAAGATATTTTCCATTCCTTCTTGGGAGTTTCTCCGCTGTACCAGTCTTTCCGCCCACATCGTATCCCTTAACGGCTGCCGTCTTTCCGGTTCCGTTTGTAACTACGCCGCGCATGTAATCTTTCACTACATCGCAGGTCTCCTGGGAAATCGTTTTCCGTACAAGCACCGGGTCCTTGCTCTCTGTCACATTTCCATTTTCATCTTTGACCTGTCTCACAACATGTGGTCTGTAATAACTGCCGCCATTGATCAGAGAACTGAATGAAGCTGCAAGCTGTGTCATTGTTACGTTGAAATTCTGTCCAAAAGCATTAGTTGCAAGACTGGCAGAATCCATTTTCTCCGGTGAATACAAAAGGCCTTCTGTACTTGCCTCACCCGGAAGATCTATGCCCGTCGATGTGCCAAATCCAAACAGCTTTTGATAACGGCTGAATTCGTCTTTCCCGATCTGCGCGCCGATCCGCATCATTGCAACGTTACAGGAATTTTCAAGTGTCTGCTTAAGTGTCTGCATTCCATGTCCATTACGGTGACTGCAGTGGATATCGTGTCCGCCTACTCTGAGTACACCGGTACAGTTATAACTTTCATTTCCTGTCAATACACCCAGTTCCAGTCCCGTTGCAACCGTAAATGGTTTGATCGTTGATCCTGGTTCATAAGTATCTGTCACACAAAAATTCTTCCACAGCGCGTTAAGTGTCTTGATCTTCTCTTTATCCGTCATCTTTGCAAGTTCATTTTTTGTATAATATGTTGACAGATCTCTCGGCTTATTCAGATTGTAATTCGGATAAGATGCTTCCGCAAGAATCTCTCCGTTATTTGGATTCATTACAATGACTGCCGTATCCTCACTTCCGGTTCCTTTTCTTGCTTCATTCTGATGTTTTTTATTAAACGCCAGAATATGCTTCTCCACTATACTCTGTACCTGCAAATCAATTGTAGAGACAACTGTCTTTCCATTGACCGGCTCTTTTACGGTCTGTTCAAAAGTAGAGGTTGTATCCTGATAGCCATATTCTCTTCCATCCGTACCATTCAGGACTTCGTTATAAGATGCTTCAATTCCATTGCTTCCTATGTTTCCATCTACGGTAAACCCAAGTGTATCGCTTGCCAGTGAGTTATACGGATATTTCCGTTCATAATCTTCCTCAAGCCAGATTCCCTGTACATTCGAATACTTCTCACTGTTCTTCATTATGTTGAATTTTTTCGCTTCTTTATAGCCGATTCCTTTTTTTAGAACGTTATAACGCCCAGACGGGTTGGTCTTCATCAGTTTTCGGATATCTTCTTCCTTAATATCAAAATATTTCTTCAACGCTTCAATGGTCGGTTCTATATAATCGTCCTTACTGAGCATTGCCTTCATATCCAGAATAACATTATAAATACGTTCACTTGTCGCCATCTTGGTTCCATTACGGTCTACGATATCTCCCCGTTTAAACGGGATTGTACGGCTGTCATACTGTTGCTGGTCCAGCACCACTTTTGTATATTTGTCACCATTTGATGCATTAATATAAGTAATCCGGCCTGCAAGAAAAACAAAAGCCAGTACAAATCCCATAAAGAGCATGACTAGCTTTTTTTGCATGGCCTTATTAAATTTCCTTTTAAAAGGATTTCTCTTTCTTCTTGCCATTTATTTCTTCACCTGTTATTTACTTTTTTTCGTCTGTACTTTTGTAAGTGCACCTTCCTTTGGAATGCTTTCATATTGCTTTACATAATCCAGAGAAGGTTTTTTATATTCCACGACCTGAGAATCGGAAGCATCTACCATGCCAAGGTCTTTCTTAGCCTTTTTACGCACTTCGTCCAGATTCACAGAATCCACGATTGCATTGTATCTGGTCGTATTCTCTTCTTTCAGAGTTGCCAGTTCTTCTTCCATCGCTGAAATCTTTTTTGCGTGGCTCATATTTGCTGACTGTAAATTAACATACTTGATACATACAAGCAGCATGGCGATTGCTGCAACCGCCATGAATACAACATATCCTCTGTTCATTCGCAGAGCCTGTCTGCGGTTTTTCTTTACCTGTCTGCTTGTCCTTTTCTTTTTGGGTTCCTGCGCGCGTCTTTCCGGTTCGTATGCCGGTTGTCTTACAACATTACCGTAAACATAAGACGCTCTTTGTACATTCTGTCTTCTTCTTGTTGTCATCTGTCTGTATGCCATGCGCGCTCACCCCTTTCCCACTTTTAATTATTACATACTCATGTGTCAGCTCCGCTCAAAAATACGAAGCTTTGCGCTCTTTGCACGACTGTTTTCTTCCATCTCTTCCTTGCTCGGAAGGATTGGTTTTCTAGTGATAATACTCCCTTTTGATATTTTCCCGCATACACATACAGGAAAATCGCTTGGACATGTGCATGGATTTTCATTCTTACGAAATGCACTTTTCACGATCCGGTCTTCCAGTGAGTGGAATGTAATGATGCACAGTCTGCCCCCTGGATTCAACAAATCAATCATAGCGTCCAATGAATTTTTTAGCACTTCCAGCTCCTGGTTCAATTCAATACGAATTGCCTGGAAGGTTCTTTTTGCCGGATGTCCGGACTTCTTCTGAAACTTCATCGGGATTGATGCACGTATGATCTCTGTCAGTTGTCCCGTTGTCTCAATCGGTGCTTTCTGACGCGCAGCCACAATATGCTTTGCAATGTTTTTGGCAAACTTATCTTCGCCATAATCACGGATCACACGATAAAGTTCCCGTTCTTCATAGTCATTGACGATGTCTCTCGCTGTCATCTTCTGACGTCTGTCCATCCGCATATCAAGAGGTGCATCTTCGCGATAAGAGAATCCCCGCTCTGCCGTATCTAACTGATAAGATGATACGCCCAGATCGAGCACGATCCCATCGACCTTGTCAATGCCTAACTTACCTAGCTGTGACTTCATATCACAATAGTTACTTCTTACTATTGTGACTTTCTCTCCGAAGTCTTTTAAGCGGATCCCGGCTGCTTCAATTGCAGCGGCATCCTGGTCTATTCCTATAATACTCCCCTTGTCACTGAGACGTCTTGCCACTTCACTGGCATGTCCGCCTCCACCGAGCGTTCCATCTACATAGATACCGTCCGGTTTAATCTTTAATCCATCAATTGTTTCTTTCAATAATACTGATTTGTGTACGAATTCCATATCTTCTCCCTCTAGATACTGAACCCGCTTGTTTCCATATCGGATGCAATATCCTCAATATTCATTTCCACCTCAGCATTCTTAGCTTCCCATTTTGCCTTATCCCAGATCTCGGCACGCTTCCCCATGCCGACAAATACAACTTCTTTTCCTAGTCCGGCGAAGTCTCTGAGTGGGGCTGAAATAAGAGTTCTGCCTTGTTTGTCAAGGTCGCCGTCAATTGCACTTCCCTGGAAGAAATATGCAAATGCGCGGGCTTTTTTGTCTGTGGTCGTCGGTAAGTTGTTCAGTTTCTCTTCAAAAGCGATCCATTCTGCTTCCGGGTATACATACAGGCAGTTTTCCATTCCTTTTGTTATGACGAAATGCTCCCCTAAATCGTCACGGAACTTAGCCGGAATGATCAGTCGCCCTTTGGCGTCTATGTTATGACTGTATTCTCCTTTTAATCCCCTTAGCATAATGAACTCACCTTCTTTCAAAGTGGTCCACCACTTTCGCACCACTTTTCTCCACTTCTCACCACTTTCTACCACTTGAACTAATTGTAAAACACTTTTTCAGTGATTTCAAGCCTTTTTTGTGTGTTTTTTGTGAAATCAACATAGAATGTGACTTGACTCATCGTATACATATAAAAAGAGTTGACACTCGCAAGCCTACGCTTTTGAACATCAACTCTCTTTGATTCTTATTATTTATTTTATTCTTCTGCTTTATCCAGATTGCTCTGAAAATTCTGCAAAGCACTGTAATCAATCTCTACTTCCGGTCTTGACTGCTTCGCTTCATAAGTATGATACGCCGAATAAGTAATCCAGCCAAGTAAGATCACTCCTACAAATACTACCAGACACTTGCGCATCAGATTATATAATCTGTGCTTCCGGCGTAATCTTCGCCGGTTTGCTTTTTCTTCTTTATAATTATCAACTTTGGTCTGACTCATCAGGTATCTGTCTCCTTCTTATCGAATAACTACCGTTATTCTATCACACCTTTCCGGATTAGACAACCAGAATCACACCACCGTCTGCTGCATACATACTGCTGATCCCTGCCGTATCCAGGACGATGATGTCTTTTACCTTCATCTGTTCCTGAACCATTTTCTTCATGTCTTCAGCACGCTCCGGGCAATTGCAGTGTGTAATCGCAAGAATCTTCTCTTCTGGTCGTATCGCATCTTTCTTCACCTGCGCAACCATCTTCTCGATTGCTTTCTTCATGCCTCTTCCCTGACCCAGCTGACAGATACTTCCAATCGGTGTAGAACCCATTACCGGCTTGATATTAAGCGCAGTTGCCATCATCGCTTTAATACCAGTCAGTCTTCCGTTCTTTTTCAATGTCTCCAATGTCTCCAGTACAAAATACGTGTGCTGCTCTTCTATATAAGCATCCACTGTCTTAATAATCTCTTCAAAGCTCATCTGCTTTTCTTCACACTCTGCAATCTTCAGTGCGATTAAAGTCTCTCCAACTGAAGCAGACTTAGAATTAAATACATGGATCTGTTTCTCTCCATATTCTTCTTTATAAAGGTTCTTCCCCAACTCTGCACTATTGTAAGAACCACTCAGCTCAGCCGATAATGTAACTGCATATACATGCTCAGCATCACAGTGATACATCTCCATATAACGTTCCGGTGATGGGCAGGAGGACTTCGGACACTCCGGAGCCGCTGCAACTCTTCTCAAAAAATCCTTCTGATCAAATGTTGCATCGTCAATGATATGATAACCATCTACTTCTATCTCCAGTGATGCGGTCACGAAATGCTCTGACTGTTTCATCTCTTCCGTTAATTCACCACAACTATCTACAACTACTTTATAACTCATGTCTTCCTCCCGGTAAACTTTTTATTTCCATTAAATGTAGTTTTTAATACTACGTTTAATATCATAGCACATTCACATCGGAAAAGAAAGACTTTTATTCCATTATTGTTCTATTTTTATTTGTTTTGAAACACTTAGCGCAATTCCCATTTCTATAGAAAGGAACAGAATTGCTGTTCCCCCATAACTGATAAATGGTAATGTAATACCTGTTGTCGGAATCAGATTTGTCACAACTCCCACATTTAAAAATACCTGTAAAGCCATGTGAGCAAATATTCCCGTCACAATCAGTGAACCATACAAATCCGGCGCATTCTGTGCAATAAACAGCAGACGGTATAATAATAAGCCAAACAGTGTCAGAACGAGAATTGCTCCAAACACGCCAAGTTCTTCACATATAATAGAAAGGATCATATCATTCTGCACTTCCGGAATGATTGTCTTCTGTGCGCTGTTCCCAAGACCTTTTCCAAAAAAGCCTCCGGAACCGATCGCATATAACGCCTGCATGATCTGGTATCCGCCTTCTGATGCATAATTTTCCGGATTCAGCCATACAAGAACCCGTCGCATCCGGAAACTCTTACTTGTCGTAAGTACCATACCCAAGATCTTCACGCCCACCAGTATCGCTGCAAGACCGCCACCTGCAACTGCAAAGAAGATCTTTGTCTTCCGGTGAACAATAAAAATCATAATAATGCTGATGCCCATTACGATAATCGCTGTACTTAAATTATCTGTCAAAAAATATACACATGCTGCGGATAACAGTCCCCAGACCATTACATGGATAAATCCTTCTTTTGTATTAATCTTCTTTCCAAGCTTGCAGATCACTACCGGGATAAATAGTATCACCGCAATCTTTGCAACCTCCGATGGCTGAAACTGTCCGATTCCAGGTAACATGATCCATCTCTTGGCTCCCTTGGCTCCTTTTCCGATTGGGCTTTGTACAAGTGCCATCAGTATTATGGATACCCAATATAGCAGTTTTGCGCGCTTAATGTACCAGTGGTAATCAATAAAGCGGCAGATGAACCACATCACAAAAAAACCAGCCAGACAGAAAATTATCTGTTTCTTCAAATAAAATATACTGCTTTTCTGTCCGGTGATCTTCATGGAACTGTATGCACTGGTGCTGTATAACATTACCAGCCCGAAACATACAAGGCATATAAGAATTGCGACCAAACTATAATCAAAATATGGGATTGTTTTTTTCCTTTGTTCTGTAATTTCTCTTTTCACTGTCCTTGTCATTTTATTTACACTCCAATCGTATTCATTATACTCAGATATGATTCTAAAAACAACTAAAAATTCCGGTCTTTGCACCTCTTTTTGACTTCTTTCATATTATAATAATGCAAATAATTGAAAAGGAAGGTTTCTAAAAATGCCTAATTATCGCTATCAAGCTTCTAATTGCTGCGGCAACTCCATGCGGAACGTTTCCCTTGGTGTTCCTTCAGGCTCCGGCTGTCATGAGCATGCCTGCTCCGATAACACTTCCAATATTTCCATGCAGGTTCTTGCTATGGCATATGTTCCCATCCAGAAATTCCAGTGCCTGTACGATCCGCCGAAAGGGCTGCATGCAGGTACTATTTTTGCCGAACTCGATAAACCATTTCTTGGAACAGGAGGTGTTCTTCGATGAATAATGATAAAAGATTATCCCGTCAAGAACTCTTACAATGGATCAATGCCGTCAGCTTTGCAGTCAATGATGTGACTTTATTTCTTGACACACACCCTGATGACGCAGAAGCATTAGAGTATTTTGAGGAATTTCGTACGCAGCGCACACGCGCACTTCAGGAATATTCCAGAAATTATGGGCCGCTCACGATCGATACTGCAACTGCCACTCCATGTGAACGCTGGCAGTGGAGCACACAGAGCTGGCCATGGCAGGAAGGAGGCTGTTAATCTATGTGGAATTATGAAAAGCGTCTGCAACATCCGGTAAAAATCACCCAGACAAATCCAAAAATAGCTCAGGTTATCATATCCCAGTTCGGTGGTCCTGATGGTGAACTGGGTGCATCCATGCGGTATCTCTCCCAGCGATACACAATGCCTTACAACGAGGTCACCGGTATCCTTACGGATATCGGTACGGAAGAACACGCCCAAAAACGTTCTCGCTTATTTTTCTTCCTTATTATAATGCGTTTTTACAGCGTTTCTGCGTATTTACTGGATATCTTAATCCAGCCCTCGCCGGACTTTAATCTGCCATACGGCATCTTCTCCACGGTCTTCGTTTCCGTGATCGTATAGACCGATTCCGGGGCTTTCTTCCCGGTGTAATCTTTGCCAGGACTCTTGTAAATATTAAGTGCCTGTTTGGTCTTTACCTTGAAAGATTTATCCGCAGCTTTCTTCGCTGCCGGCTTCTCTTCTATCTTCTTTCCGATCAGACCTTCCGCGATCGCTTTTGCGACAGTCTTATATCCTAGCTTCTTGTACAGCAGGATATCATCTTTGTCATCGGCAAAGCAGACTTCAATCAGCATTGCCGGATCATTCGTGCGTCTGATAACTGCTAAAGAGCGGTTGTTCTCTTTGCAACCCTTCACTCCACGGTTTGTAAAGCCAAGCTTTGCCATTTCCGCACATACTCTCTTAGCATAAGGAACCGCCTTGGAACTCATGCTGGATACCCAGACTTCAACACCTTTGACTTTTCCGTCTTTCTTTGCTTTTTTGCAGCCATTGAGATGGATAGACATGTTTAAATCCACCGTATTCTTGTTACATTTCTTTACAATGTTGCTAAGATTTCCGTTCTGTGTTCTTGCAGAATCATCCGTACAATCATGCACAGTATGTCCTTCTGCGCTGAGAAGTCTCTGTAACTCTTTTGAAATCTTCCGATCTTCGGTCACCTCATCCAAATATGAGATGATGCCTGGGACATGTCTATTGTGTCCGCCATGAACATTATATCTTGCCATAATATCATTCCTTTCCAAACATCCTTATTTCTTATATTTACTCCGATTCCAGATCGATGCAACTCGCTCCCATCCGCCTGTACTTACCAGATATACAATAAAAGCAGCCACGATTGCTGCGAAAATATAATACCATTCAATCACAATCCGGTAATAATTACACAAGACGATCACACTGATCGGCGTCAGGATCAGTGACACCGCCAGTGCTACAACACTGGTCTGTATCTTCTTAAATACCGGCATCTCTTTCACTGCCTGCACGATCACACTGACCAGAAATGCCAATACGCCGATTCCGGTCAGTAGGTAACTGATATACCGCAGAAGAAGCTCTGCGCTCATTGCTTTTCCCATAATCTATTCTCCTTTTCGTTTCAAATGTAATTCCTGGATCTCTTCATGCATTTTTTCAACCATGCCATTTCCGCCAAGCCTGTGATACGCTTCGTACATCTGGCAGAAGTTCTCATAAGCATAGGACGGAATAGAACCGATCTTCATATACCTGTCGTGGTACTCGATTAGCTGCACCCGAAGAAGCAGCATCGTACCGGCACTGTTTGCATCCCGTTTCTCATTCTCGTCAGCGATACGCTTATTTCGCTCTATGGCATCCTTCTGCTGTCTCTTCTTCTGCTCCTTCAAAAGCCAGACGATATACCCAAGCACGATCGGCAGAACGATTCCATATGTCTGTAAGATGATTTCTTTCACTTTCTATTCCTGCTTTCCTTAAATTATGCAAATAAAATAAGACCGTTACGGTCTTGCTCTTGGGGTGTTCATGTAAAATTCTCCTATGAAAATGTTAAATATCCTGACCATGCAATGCCAATGGCATCATTATTGGTGACGTTAGTTGTTTTGTCGATCGTCATCCTTACTTCTATCCATGACTCTCTGACATAGCATGAATACGAAGCTGGCTTTACATACGCACTCGCAGATGAACCGTGTGTATATTTACCGCCCTGTCTTCCTCGGAAACCATTGTTCGTAGTTGCCGTTGCTGCCGATACTCCTACAAGCGGTTTGGACAATGGGACTGAAAATATAATCTGATTACCGCCACCGGTAACATAACCACCAGTGCTGATCTCACATGGAATTTTATCGCCTTTTGTGTAATATGGTTTAAAGGTATCTCTGGTCGGCGGTCCCAGGTACAGATCTGTCTCGTCTGAATACAACTGCCATTTTCCGGCTACTTCATCATGGAGTCCTCGGTTTACTCCTCCATTTCCTACTCCAACGCCTATAGCATTACCAGTTGAAGAATGAACACATTTTATAATATCCGGTGTTTCTATCTCTATGCCAGTATAACGATTAAGGAACTCTGATGGTGTATAATTTTCTGACGGTGAAAATATTGTTATTAATGTATGTTTGTTAATATCGCAGCCATACACACCTAAAGTTATCCTTCCGCCTAACGCCTCATCTGTATACGCGGTAATATGTGAACCAATACCATCTTTATTGCACGTAGCATCTAGTTCAAGTAATGCTGTATGTCTTTTATCTGCTTCAATTCCGGAACGCGCAAAAAAAGTTGCAAAAGCCGCTTGATCTTCCGTTTCCGGAGTATTAGCAAAAGCAGTAGACGCATCTAACTCGATTGCGTACCCCTGATGTCTCATATAAGTCGATTCAAATGTTAGATATTTTAAAAATTCCGTAGGAGCTTGTGGATCGCCATCTGCCGATGTATCTATCGCTGAAATTCTTCCCGTTGAACCACATAGCTCAATAACTGAATCAGCAGAGTTTTTTCCAAGCTCAACCTTCTTCTCTGCATACCTTGCCAATACCGTATTTCCATTGCGGATTTCCATTGCATCCGTTCCAACCTTTACATTCGCTCCTAATGTATCCGCTTCCATATTTCCTACAATCAAGCCATCATCCGTTCCCTGTATATAATTCGTTGCAACTTTCGCCGCAGCGTCAGCAGCCGCCTGCGCCCGATTTGCCTTATTCCAGGCTTCCTTGGCTGCTTCGTAGCTGCTGGACTTCGATACATCCGAATAGCTGTATGTATCATTGGACATTATAGTCAAGATTACAGTGTATAGGGTGCTTGTTGATCCTGACTCGTATGTTGGTTCTGTTGTATTCCAATTTCCACCGGGTGGGATTGCTGTCGGTTTGTTTGGCTTGGCGGCAGTTGAGGATTGCAATAAGTAATATGTTGTAACTGCTTTCACGTCTATAATCCTCGATATCGTAATATCTGCCTTTGCTAAAATTGCCATCCTCTCACTCCTTAATCTTCAAGCTGACATGTATATGCCTGTGCATTTGCAACATCTGCTGCCGATATTGTCAGTGTTTTAGCTGTTGCAATTGCTGTGTCGCTTCCCGTTTTATACCATTTGATTGAGCCAAGTGATCCACAAACTCCTGCATCTGTAATGCTCTGCTCTACCGAGCCTTTCCAGACATGGGCTGTAAGCACTGTCGAACCGGAATTGTTTTTAAATACTGTTCCATTAGATGAAGTGATTGTCAAACTGATCGCATCTGCTCCCGCCGCACCTGTGGAGCCCTGTTTTGCCACGCTATACTGCGGATCAGAGGTAGATCCATTTGTATAAGTAAATACCGTCTTCGTCCAAAGATAGTTTCCGGCCGCTACCGATGGTGGTGTGGACTGCCATCCACTGGTCGGTGCAGATGTATTAGATGAAGATGAAGCATAACTAATTTCTGCTTTTGAAACACCATTGCCTGTAGCTCCAGTATTTCCTTTGTCACCCTGAATACCTTTAATGTTTCCGGCATAAACCCATTTAGCAGCAGACGCGGCACCTGCAACTGTACACTTATAGGTATTACCAGTAGATGTATTGAGATACATATCATTAACACGGGCATTTGCTACACCTGATCCAGAGAAAATTGTCGCAGTCGTTGATGTTCCTGTAATGCCCGTACCTGAATACCATTGGGAACCTGTTGTTCCGGTTGCACCTGTAGAGCCCTGCTTTGCTACACTATAGCTTACAGAAGTTGTATTGTCTGTATAGGTAGTTGTAACTCTTGTCCATAAATACTGCCCCTGCGTTACCGGTGGAATAGTTGTGGACCATCCACTTGTCGGAACTGTTGTATTAGAAGCAGATCCTACATATTCTGCCACCGGCTCACCCTTAATGCCTCTTCCGGCTGCGCCTGTTGCACCTGTCTTCGCAACTGCAAACGAAAACTTCTTATTTACCGTAATACCGTCTACATGAACCGGGATCGTTGCCTCACAGGCAGCACTGATCGTTGCTGTTGTTTTAAATGTAATTTTAACTCTGGATGTACCACTGTTTTCTACTGTGGCACTAATTCCGGTCGGGCATGTAATCTCTGCTGCCACTACCGTCAGTGAAGCGCACTGATTTGTTCCACAGAATGCAACTGCTTCTGTAGAACACGTCTGCCCGGGAGTCGCACCGCTGGTATTTCCGATAAATGTGTATGCTTCCGAAGTCAGCATTACCGAATACGCATCCGTAACATCTAAAATTGTCATTTGATCTGCAGCTTTAATTGCCATAATATTATCCTCCTCGTTTTTAAACAATTAATTCACATAAAAAAGTTACCTTTACATCTACATCATCTGGTGATAATGCAAATGAAAATCCATCGTTTCTGATTCTTGGATCGCCGGAAGAGATAATTCCATAAGTCTCTTCCTCTAAGCGCTGCCACTTCCACTGGATATATGCACCGCTTCCAAATGTCTTTCTCAGAGTCTCTGCATCTTCTATCCGCTCCTTTCCGTGATATATAACAACCGACAATACCGTTGACACTGCATTATTCTTAAATACACTGCCCCTTGAGGATTCTATGTGAAGCAATACTGCCGCTTCTCCTTCTTCCCCCTTTACTCTCACCCATTTATACAGTTCTGGATTGGAAATATCCGGATCTCTCACAGTCTGATTCGCGCGTGTTCCGAGATATGATTTTCCAGAAGGGTCCAAGGAAATGCCGGAACCATATTCATCATCTGCGTAAGCCGTCCATGTGTACAGTGTACGATTTGCGGCCAAATCTTTGAAACTTCCGGCCAGCTCCTGCACTTGCTGCGAGATTCCATTATCTTTGATTAGATAATCTCCAATAGTAACGCTGACGCTTCTGCCCGTTTCTGAAATCTCTGTTTTTAATATCCTTGCCGAAAAATAAACTTCACCGGATTCATCCACAATATTTACAGTATCTCCAATTTTTGTACCCTTTGGCAGTTCAAGCACAGCAATCTCATAGTTCACTTCCGGTTCCCGGATCTTCTTCAGCTCTTCTATCGCCTTCTCACATAAAAGCTCCTGGCTTACCGTATCGAAATTAAACGTCTTTACAATATCGCCTTTGCCCTGCCCATCTGCGAAAAACCGGCTCCACTGCTGCCATGCTGTTCTGGATTTCAGAAGATTCCCATCAATGTAAAAATCTCCGTCATCGTACTTGTAGTCCCTCAGATTGATTGCAATATCACTGTCTTCCGGCGTGGAGCCGTATGGCAGCAATGCTGTGGCAAGATTCGCAATTGATTTCTTCGTTACCATCCTGTCGATATCACGGTCCAGATGAAGCTGTACTCCTGCATCCTGCCCCCGCTTCTGGTAAACATCAATATACTTATGCTTTACAGCCATTCCTTCTACATCAAAGGAAAAGGCGATTTCCGCATCAAACTCTCCGGCAACACCTAATATCCGCTCTGTTACGGTCTGCTCATCATTCCAAGCAAGTTTCTTCGTCCCTGATACCTCATTAAGCCCAATTTCAAAACCGCTGTCTTCTGCAAATTTATTCACATAATGCTCGATCTCATATGCCTTATCCGCAGTGTACGGAAGTGCTATTTCATTCAGCAGATCCAGTCCAACATCTTCTGCATAAACCATAACTTCTCTGCTTTTTGTATCTGCTTCCGTCTCAATGATCGTATAAAAAGATTTTTCATCACCACTCTGGTACAATAAATAATTTCCTACTGCAGCACATCTTTCCATTTCTTTTCTCGTAAGCGCATCGTATGCAATATGCAGTTCCAGAACCGATACACCCGCTTCTATCTCTTCTGTTTTTTCGTCGTCAACAATCAGCAAGCCTTCCGGGAGCGTTGTGCTTGCATTCCCTAATATGTTCATATGACGGTCAGCAAAATACACGATCATAAAAAGACCTCCCTGTATTTCAATTTAAATGTCGGCGCATATGCCTCTTCTACCCACTCTGACCAGCTAAACCCGATCTGGTTCACTCCAGGCATCAGGTAAAATTCTTCCCAGCTATTGCCGAGTGCTCCAAGATCCTGCCTGTCCAGTTCATTCAGCTTTACGGATGCACTTGCGCAGTCAATCGAAAGGACATCGTTTGCATTGAATTTATTCTGTACATCATGCCATTCCAGTACGATCTTATCTATAGTTTCCGTCACCGTCTTCTTATAGTTCTTTACCAGCTTCATTTCATACATGCCATTGTATTTCATGGCTGCCGCCGTGCGCTTCTGGAAGAACCCGGTCGTGATCTTGCTTACGGATTTCGTTGCTACGCTCTCTACTGTAAAGCTTGCTTTTATCCCGCCGAGGTCAAATGAAATTCTTGAACCTTTCTTTGTAATGCAGGATGACTTCGCAGTCTTAATGGCTGTTATTTTTTTCTTCTTATTCTCTGCGCGGTTTTCTCCAAATCTCTTGTTGTGCAATGACAGATCTATCTCTGCTTCTTTCCGAATCTTGCCATCCACGATCATCCGGTACTTTCCTTTCGTTCCGTCACCGGACTTGTAAATGTCAACGCCCGCTACAATTTTCCCGGACGCATCCGATAATATCATCTGAAAACGCCCTTTCTGCCTCTTTCCTGCACTCGTACTATCCACGCACATCTTCTGTGCGTACTGCATCTGGAAATCTGTAGCAGATTCCGAAAGAGAATATGTCGTTACAGCACCGTGCCATCCGGAACCCGATCCATAACTTGATGCTGTAAGATAATACGTTCCCTCGCTCGTAGAATTCTGCGAATGTTTCTCTCCCATCGTTCCATTTTGTGTCACTGTTCCATACAGCACTCCACTGTTATTTTTATATTTCGTCTTTAATGTATTCCATGCGGATGATTTCTTGAATGAATGATTAACCATCACCTTCGTTGTAGGAACCTGATAAGTATTGGTTTCCTGCTCAACGACCTCAATCTGCTCTTCTGACAATTCCTCTGGATTGCCAAATTGTAATATGTGTTCTTCGTCATCGAAGAAAGCTACATAACCGCATCTTCCATTGTCGTTCTCTTCGCCGCTTTCATCATTGTAAAAATCAACTTCAAACTTTGGAAATGCACGATATGTGCCACCGTATTCAAACACAAATGCATTACCTGTCGGTTCTACCTCGTATTCTTTCACGGAATACTTAAATGGATCAGAACATTTAAAACTGAATGAACCCGTCACGGCATTCTTCCCCGGATCGATATCATCCACCGATTCCATTGTTCCGATATAATACTTGTCGGGTTCATCCATGAAGATTAATTGTGCCTCTTCTACATTCAGAAGTGCATTCAGTTCATTAAATGCCGCACGAAACCGTGCATTATTTCCGGCAATCAATTGAAACGTTACAGTAATCGTTCTTTCCGGATATCTTTTGCTCTGATATCTTGTTCCGTCATTCACAGTGCTGTCCAGCGTAGTGACTTCCGTTTCTAACAATTCCCGTCCGGAGACATACAGTGTCCGATACTCCGGAATTTCATCCTCGATCAATGTTCCATTTATCATCAAAGCTTCAGATGGGACATCATGTCCCACCTGAAAATCTGTCGTATCTACAAAACTATACATACTGCCTCCTTATTTCCTTCCACGCCGTCTGTTCTCGCGGCTCTGTCTCGAATCCAGTTCGCTCTGCATATACGGCGCAGTCGTTCTCGCCACCTCACGTCCATCCACTTCTACCGGAACAACAATCGTATACTTCGCATTGCTGTAATATTCATACTCTGTTGATAGATCGCCAGTGTAATCACCTGCAAGCTTCGGAGATGCAACATCCGGAATCGTCACGATGCTTTGCGCTACATCGGCAATCTTATGCCGCATGGACTCCAACTGGTTTATGTATCCTTTTGCCGTATAAGTCGCCAGAGAAGCGAATACCCTTGACGGACTGTGAATCTTAAGTTTCTTCCGGAATGCTTTAATCACTTCATTTGCCAGTATCCGGCTTTCCTTGCTCAGACTCTTTTTCTTGGATGACATTCCTGATACAAATCCACTCATCGCATTTGCGCCAATCGTGGTCATACGTTTTTTCAGTGCCTTCGCTTCTTTCGTCACCTGTGCAGAGAAATCCTTCTTAAGACTACTTAATTTCGGTGCATAGTAATTCGTTGCTGTTTTCTTTGCAGCGTTCTGGAACTTTGTATAGCTTGCACCATAAGCTTTCAGGTCTTTCGTAGACATCTTAAGCAGATTATTCGTGTAAGCCAGACCTTCTGCCGTGCTGAGTCCGAGAATTTCTTCCATCAGTCCATCCGGTAAAATCTTTTTCAGCTTTTCCAGATTCTTTGCATAAGCGTTGATCTGTTTTGTGCCGGCATTAAAATCTTTCAATGCGATATTCCCATAATCATCCGCCGTGTAGAGACTGCTGATATTTCCAAGGTTCTCCATAAAGGACTTTCTGGCATCGATAATTGCATCGTATTTCTTCTGATACTTCTTCCCGAGCTTATCAAATGTGGAATCTGCTGCCTTGATCAGCTTCTTTACTTCAGCTTTATATGATTTTGAAAATGCACTGTTCAGATAGCGTCCGGCTTTCGTATACTTGCTGGAAGCCTTCTTATTATGCTTTTTCAGTGGCTTCACATACGCATTGATCATATTCTTGACCGACTTAAGTGCACTGTCCCGTTTCTTCTCCATCTGCGATTTGAACTTATCACTGAGTTTTTCACCAAGCGACTCATAATTTCCTTTGTTCTTCGCAGTTTTAAATACTTTCATTGTCTCGCTCACGAGTTTCTTAGCCGCTTTTGTCGCCTCACTGATCTTGCTCAGAATTCCGTTTCCAAATCCCAAACTCATGTATCCACCATGCTTCTTCGTGAGTTTGGAAGGGCTGTGGATCTTCGCTTTTGCCCGGATAGCTGTGTCCGCAGCCGAAACCATTCTGGACGCCGCCGCTTCAATCTGTCCAAGGCAGGAACTCATTCCACTTGCGAAGCCCTGACTGACATAAGAACCGGCACTGTATGCACCGGAGCGCCCGGACCGCAATCTCGTATTTACACTTGTAGCTGCCTTCGATGCTGCGGATGCAGCTTTACTAAGACCACTGCGTAGTGCAGATGCATAACCACTTCCCGCATTTTTACCTGCGGATTTCGCGGTAGATGCTACCTTGCTCATGGACTTACTTACAGCTGACAAAGAACTTGCCGCCACTGCTCCCATCGTCCCGAAACTTGCATTTACAGATACAGATGCTGACGCCAGCGTTTTCAACCCGCTTGCCGCCTGTCCTACGCCTGCTCCTTTTTTGGATATTTTTCCGAGTCCGATTGACACTGCTCCGAGAGATTTTGCTATGGATCCGATTGACAACCCTGAGATCGTCTTAATCCCACTTGCCACACTCTTAAATCCCTGACCGGCATTCTTTGCAGATGTTCCAACCGAATTGATCACTTTGGCAATTCCATTCAGCACACTGGTAAGACCACCGCTGATCGCATCCACGACTTTAGTAATCGTATTGCCAATCACGGTAAATCCTGCACTCGCTACAAGAACCGCTGTGCCGAGTACCAAAAGTCCTGCTCCGGCAACTGTCGCACCGGCTCCGACTACTACAAGCCCTGCTCCAAGCACAATACATCCCGCTCCGGCAACCGATGCGCCCGTGCCAAATACAAGCATAGCCGCACCAAGTGCTGCGATGGATACCGCTCCCGCCGCTCCATACTGGACAACTGCCGGAAGGACACCAACAACAATCTTAAGTGCTGCTCCTGCTATCAATGCACCTGTTGCTGCCAGAACAATCGCTGCACCAAAGGCTATAAAACCAACTGCTCCAACGGTAAGTGCCGGCGCCAGAACCGCTGCTCCTGCTGCAAGCAAGGCAACTGCTGCTACCATGCCGACCATCACACCAATTGCCACCGGTCCGGCAGATGCCAGATTCGTTGCTGCTGTTGTAAGCAATAACATCCCTGCACCTGCCAGAACAACTGCTGCACCAAAGGCTATGAATCCGGCTGCCCCTGCAGTTAAAGTCGGTGCAACTTCTTTCGCGACGACCAGCAGCCCGCCAATTGCAACAACCATTCCAAGCATGACACCTGCAGCTAAAGGACCAGCTTTTGCAAGATTAATAGCAGAAAATGTAAGCAATGCAAATCCGGCTGCGATCAGTGCGATTCCGGCTCCCATTTTCAGGAATGCCGTAGCAGACTGAACAAGGCTTCCGAAAGACTCCTTGCTTGCCGTTCCTACAGCTTTCTCTCCTGCCGCAACACCGAATAACTTACCAGCTAATGCCGCAATTCCCTTTCCTCCTATTTTCAATAGCGCGCCTGCAAATGTAGTGACTCCCGGAACAAGCGATTGAATGATTTTAAATCCTTTTATTGCCAAAAGAAGCTTCAGGATCTTTGGAGCTGCAGAAGCTATTTCATCTGAGTAATCCGCTACAATCTGTGCAAAATGCGCAATCGCATCTGATATGCCACTTACCACACTTGTAAATGTATCCAGACTGCTCTTTTTCTGTGCCAGTCCACCAAAAGATTTTCCAACAGCCGACACAGCATTTATGATTGCTTTTCCGGCTTTGGAAGTTGCATCTGAAAATGCTTTCCAGTACGGAGATACAACCGATACCGCAGATTCTACTTTCTTTGCCAGCCCGTCCGGATCTACTTTATCCAAACATCCAATTACTTTTTCAATACCGGAAATCGCAACATCGGATGCCTTATTAAAAGTCGGCATCAGCTTTACACCAAGCGTTTCCTTCAAACCGTCCATAGCCTGCCCTGCTGTCTTGTACGACGTGGCAAGTTTAGTAAAGGACTTGTTTGTTCCGACCTTTGCTATCGCATTAAAGAAATCTTCTGTCTTAACTTTTCCATCCTGCACATCCTGTACAAGCTGTGATGTCGTTTTCCCCATGCCTTTAGCAACAGCCGCAATGCCTGCCGGCGTCTGTTCCAGCATCAATTTAAAGTCCATCCACTGGATCGTTGGCTTTGCAGCCGCCTGTGTTGCCTGCTGGCTTAATGTCTTCATTGCCTGTGTCGGATTTTCAGAAGCTGCAGCTAATCCTCCGAATCCTTTTACCAGTTTCGTACAGTTCTTTGTTCCAACGGCAGCAAGCTGGCTGTAGGTCGTTGCCATATCCGAAGCGGAATAGATTGTCTTTGTAGCAAAATCCTGTAATTCATCTCTTGTCTTCGTGATGGATTTTGTCCCTTTTCCGATCATCTGCATATTTCCGTTAAATGTCTTCCATGCCGCAGATGATTCATTTAACTCCCCTGTCACTCCGGATATTCCACTCGTTATTGCAGAGAATGCTTTCTGACCGATCCCGGTCATGATTCCAAATCCCAGACCGGACGTCAATGTACTTTTCAAACGTTCCGCACTGCTTTGCGCGCTTTTGAACGCAGACGAAAATCCACGATCACTCGCAGACAGTATCGCCTTTACTGAATAACTTTCAGCCATATTGCACCTCCTACTGTTTTTTCAGAAGCTTACCGATTCCCACAAAACGACTGTCCGTCTTATTTTTTCCGAGAACACGGTTCACTTCTTTTTCGTAATCGAAGAACTTCTTAAAGTTCGCATATACCGGTCGCAGTTTGTCTTTTCCGGCTTTCTTCTTCGCCTTCGCTTTGAAGTTAAGAAATGCCTGTAAATGCAGCCGGTACTCTTCATCCACTCTTCTTAGTTCAACGGATTTCATTAACAGGTTGTATTCAGGGATCGTCAGCTTATTTACTTCCTCGAGGCTTTTCATTCCCAGATAGCGAAAACAGTTTAATGCGATCTCCTTATACTTTTCTCCAAAATCTTCTAATTCTGCGTCTCGGCTTCCGCCAGTTCCTTCTCCACCTGTTCCACAAGGAATTTCGTTGCTTTCTTCGTAACATTGGCTCCTAATAAAAAATCCTTCACCTTGTCAAACAGTTCATCGATATCTGTATCCGGCTCTTCCACATAGGCTTCCAGAGCCGCCGGTGTGATTCGCGGATTCTGCCCCTTGTTCGCTGTGTTCAAAATCATTACAAGTGCTTCCACGTCACCACCGAGCATCTCTGCCGCATAATAATTGAATCCAACGTCCTTTTTCATGCCCGGAACTTCTTTCACCGGAACTGCGATCATTTTATTCATATCTCTTAAAAAGCCAATACCAAACTTAAACTCATATGTCTGCCCATTGATTACTAATTCTTCCATTGTCTTACTCCTTTCGCGAAAAATGAGGATACCGCAATGTGTATCCTCATGTATATTATCTTACTCATGCATATTACTCGTATATATTACGGACCTGTCTTCTGGGTATCTGCAAATACATAATTTGCAAGCTCCTGCTGTTCCTTCGTAACTGTCGCATAACCAGCTTCGCCTTTTCCGTTACATCCGAATGTAAGTGAAACTTCTACATTGTCTTCTGCATTGGATGTATATTCCAGTTCTGTAAGATACCCCTGGAAATATTTTGCTTTGAATTTTTCTGCATCTGAAGATGTTCCTTTTTCAAGCAAATTCACTTCCCAGATCTCCAGAAGTTCATCGTTGTCCAGCGCCTCTTCCAGCTTATCAATGGTTGTATCCCCTTTTGCCAGAATACTGGTCGCAGTGATTTCAACTTCCAGTGCGCCCGGTGTACGGATCGTTCCATCTTTTGTGGCAGTTGTATCTGCATCCTTGGACTTGGTACGTCCGTTTTCTGTCGTAAATGCGATTCCTTTCGCACTCTCTGTTGCCGCTTCTTTTAACAGACGGTATAAGTAAATGATTTTTTTACCCTGTACCGCCTCCGTGTTACTTTCTGAAAATACCTGCAGTCCCTGCATTTCTTTTCTTCTCATTTTCATCATCCTTTCATGAAAAACTAAATTCAAACTCCAGCACACCGTGCAAGAGTGCCTGCTTCGTAGTGGTGTCCGGAAGGATCCTTTGTTCAGCAAGCTTCACTGACCAGCTAAAGTTCCGTGTATGCTCCAAGCTCCGGCACAACTCTTTTATACTCAGCATGATCTGAGAGACCGTACCGCGCTTTCTCGGATTGTCGTGCCAGACATGGACCGTCTGACTCACTTTTCCGATGATCGCGTCCTTCGTGTCCTGATCCGCCTGCGTAGTTGCTCCGAGATATACAAATGGATACGCCGTTCCTTCCGCCGGCAAAAAGGTGTCGTAAACACCAATGCCTGTATTTTTATATTTTTCTTTCAGCGCAATCAGCAGTGCACTGAATAATTCCTGCTGTGGATCCATTCTCTCACCTCACCAGTTCATTTAAACCTTTGACAAATTTCTTCTTCTGCTCATCGTAAGCAGGCTTCAGATAAGGCTGTGCTTCCATGAAGCGTGTGCCGTATTCAACGTAAGCTGCGTAATCTGCCGTAGGCTCTACTTCCGCAGTCAGACCTCCGTCTGTAATATCCAGTCCAATGCTTTGCTTCAATTTTCCTCCCACATATCCCGGTATTCCGGTACTTTGTGGAGTTCCCACTGGCGCATTCTTTTGTGCTTTGGTCTGTAATTGCGCACCATTTCCTTTGACTACAGTTTTGACTGCATCCATGTTCATGCTCTTTTTAAGCTTCGCCTCCAGCTTGTCAAAGCCGTCTATCCTTACTCTTGCCACTACAATACCTCCGATACGACAAAAGACTGCTTCGTCCGCAGTCTTCTGCTCATGTCAACTGTATAAATCTTCTTTCCAATCCGTATCCTGTCAAACGGATCATGGTAATGATTCTGCAGGTGGACTGTCAGGCTTCCCTGTTTCAGTCCACCGTACACTAACTGCATTGTCTCTGTTCCGGTATCCATCACAGATGCCATCAGCTCAGTTTCGCTTACATGCTCATCTTCATAATCGCCTGTATTCGGATCATACTCACCGGATGTGATCATCTGCATAAAAACAGGTGTATCATATCTCACAGAAACCTCACCTTGCCTTTCGTTATCTCTTTCTGGCTGTCCAGATATGAACGGATATCATCCATATATCCGGCGAAATCATTCTCCGACCATGAAAGGCTTTCTCCTTCAACACTGTGAGAAGAAAGCCCTTCTGATCCAATTCTGTTGAATCGTATGATTGCAACATCCAGAATGATATAATTCAGTTCTTCAGGAGGTTCAATGCCACCAAGCAAAAGTTTCAGCCGGCTCTTTGCTGCAGTTAAAATCAACTGCAGCTTTTTATCCTGGCTTATATCCTCTTCCGGCAGACCGAGCAATGCTTTCAGATTATCCAGCATAACCTTTCCCTCCAAACTTTACTCTGCTACTTTTACAACTACATCACCGGAACGAACGGCTTTGTAATTCTGATCACATTCAACCAGAGTGATGTGATGAGAGGCAGTTGAAGCAATCTCAGATACTCCATCCCATTTAGACCAGTTCTTCACATCCATTCCGCAGGTTACATTTGTTGCAGATGCCGCATCCTTATATTTCCAGCTACTTCTCGGGGACATCAACTGTTCTTTCACAGACAGCTTTGTCAGTCCTGCTCCTGAACCAGCTTCTGATGTTACATCCAGCGTTCCTAATGTCTGTGTATCAGAGCTACCGACTGAAATATAAGCAATTGCATCCAGATATTCACAGAAAAGACGTAAGCCCATGATTGCAAAGTTATCAGAAATCATACGTCCGTAAGTGCCCTCTGTATGGAATCCGATAAAGCCTGTCTCCGCATCCGTTGTAAATGCAAGACCGGCTCTTGCGAACTCAGAATCTCCCGGATCAACATAATATGCGACCATGTTGTTGAGTGGAGTTGCAATAACCACATTCTCCGGAATCTCAGAGCTGATGAATACAACATCTGCTCCAAGGAAGTTCTTCATGTATTCAAATCCAAATGCGGTCTGCAATGTAATATCCGCTGCGCCCACATATTTATATACATCCAGAGTGTTCACCCACACAGCAACTCCTGTCACGGTTCTCTTCATCTTCTTGAACTTATCCTTGACCTTACCAATCGCCATTGCAACAGCCATCTGCCATGTAGACTCGTGTCCTACCAGTGATCCAGCCATTAACTGCTTATAGAATTTGTCACTGACTACATTTCGAAGGTCTGACTTGAACTCCTCATCTGTATCTTGTACAGCTGCTTCATATCCCTTGTCGGCAATTGCTTCTAAAGATACACCTTTTCTGTACTTCTCGATCTTAATTGTATCGAACACAGTTTCCTCTACTTTGTACTGAGACATTGGGATCTCTTCTCCCTCTCCTACGTCTCCGGATTTCAATTCGCCTTTTACTGTCTTGGTCTTTAATGCAGATCCGTTTTCTTTTCTGATCATTCTGGTAATTCCCAAAATATCTAACAGTGCCTGCAGGTTCTTGCCAAATGATGTAACAAAGTCAATCTCTCTGGCTTTTACCTGGATCTGCACATTTCCTGTCATGCCATCCGGCGCTGCAAACACCTGTAATCCTAATTTTCTAATATCATGCATATTTCACACTCTCCTTACTGAAATAATTCCAGATTCTCAGCGATCAGCCTCTGTCTCTCTGTCGGATTCTTGACCGCTAATATCTGTTCCTTTGTCATCGTTCCCTTTCCTCCGGTTCCGGCCTTTGGCGAATTTCCCTTTAAAGCCTCTTTTACGGCAGCCTGTACTGCACCTTTATACATCTTGGAAAATGCTTCAACCGCTTTCTTTGTGCCATCTGCATCTTCCGCAACAAGATTTACCAGAAGTTCATCCGGAATATTGATTTCTTCATCTGCCAGCATTTTACGCGCTGTTTTCGCCATGTCTGATCTGGCATTCTGACGTTTCAGCTCTTCCAGTTCTTTTTCAAGTTTGCTCGCCTTATATTCTGCTTTCTCTTCTTTGGTCATCTGTGCCAGCTTCTCCGCCTCTGACAGCTTATCATCCGTCAATGCCTTCCACTTTGCCTGCGCATTGGTCACTGCGGTATTTACTGCCTTCTGGACTCTCCGGTCAAACTCTGCCTGATTACCTTCCCCTTTTAAAAAGTCATCAAATGTTACTGTTCCATCTGCACCATTGCTTCCTGCGCCAGCTCCATCGCCGTCTCCGTCACCGGCTCCGCCATCATCTCCGTCGCCCTCTGCAAATAGCTGCAGGCTTGCCATTGGAATTCTCCAACCGGCATACACATTGTTCATATGTTTCATAATTCGTCCTTTCTTCGCCCCGTTCCATTCTTTGTAGCCCAGACCGTTGCATATCGAATAGTTGTAGTTTAACGACATCCCGGTCACATCAGTTACGCGATCCGGATATAATCCGGAAACTCATTGGCAATCATAAAGATTCCAATGAAAAAGGAATCCACCAGAGTTTTTGCTTTCTCTGACAGATTCCCGTATTTTATATCAACCCATCCAGGTGATATTTCATATTCCATTTTATCTTCGGTTAAGTCCTTGATGGACTTGATCAGTGTTCGTGCCAAAGCTGTAACTCCGGCGCAGATTATATCCTGCCCGTATGCTGCATAATTCGCATGACCGGATATCTTTATTTCATCCTTGCGGACGGTTACTTCAATCAAATACATCACCTGCTTTCCTGAAAATGAGTACAAAAATACCACCGGTCATTATAATCAGTGGTATCTAGTCTTCCCATTCTTTTAAATTGTCGCTTTCTTTTTTTAATCTCTTAAGCTCTTCTTCTCTTTCTTCTGGAGTTAAGTCTCTATGAATAATTACATCTTTTCCCGTTACTTTAATTCCTTCCATTCAATTCCAAACTCCTTTCCAAACTCTTCTAATGCCCGTATCTGCGCTTTCTCTATATCGTAATTGTATGGCGTAGACACATATTTGTCAACTGTTTGGTTGAAATATTCACTTCTGAATGGTTTCTCACCCGTTTTGTATAAGAATACCCTTCCGTCGTGAGTAGCAACTATTCCAAATTTGTATTTTCTCGCCCCTGCCGCTACGAAATCACTTCCAGTCGGAAGAATATTGGTTGGATGATTATGAATACCAATTACGCCTTCTGATTCCGCATATTGCTGGATCATTTTGATTTCATCAGACGATAGCTCCACGCCGAGTTCATTTGCGCCCGTGGTTTTAGACATCAGCCTCTTTCCTGTTTTTGCGCTAATAATATATAAATCTTCGCCGTCCGTTCCATTTCTATGCACCAGCATCGCCCTGGCATACTTGCGTAGCGAATTATTGACCGCTGTATTCTTTGTCATCTGGTTAAATTTTCTTCCATATGCTTCTGATTGAATTTTCGTTAATGAAACTCGATTAGTTCCCTTCCGAAGACTGCTGATGTTTCCGCTTTCGCCTTCATCCGCTCGCTTCCAAGTCTCGAAATCCAGCCCATGATCAGAATAGCCATCCAACCATTCCTCATATCGATCACTATCCATATATGCTGCCACAGAACACCGACAATTCGGATGCATCGGCGGAGCGTTCTCGCCTGGCATCATCTTATCGATATCGAAGTGTTTCTCATTCAATGCACGGCACGCTTCACAGGCTGTTCCTATCGCCAGAAATGTATACTGTGTAAATCCATTCCGGATAAACGACTGTTTTTGCGCCTCTGTCTGTACCCTTGCAAGCTCTGTGGTCATAAGGCGGTTGGCATTGTAAGCACTTACTCCAAAACGTTTCTGCAGATGTCTTGCAAGCTCTGTTGGATGCTTCCCCTGAATCAGTCCTGTTTTTAAAAGACTGTCCAGCTCTGCTTTGAGCATGCCTTGATACATCCAGATACGATCTGAATACGTGGCATTTTTGAACGATGCATTTACAATGGCATGTGCTGCCTTTTCATTATTCTGCACCGTTCTTCCTAAGATTCCAGACTGTCTTTTAAACTCATCCATTGTTCGATTCGTGAGTTTTTCTTCAAAATATTTCTGCAGTTCATCAAATCCTGCTACAAGCTCCAGACCGATATTGGCTTTCAGAAGTTCCAACCTGTTAATTTTCATCGTTGCATTGTAGAGTCGCATCTCGTCATTTGCCTGCTTGGAAAAATCCTTTGTTTTGACGTACCTCGCGGCTTTCCGTCCATATTCCTCGATATCAATCTTTGATACTCTTCGCTTTGCCTCTGACAAGGTTATTCCTTCTGCCCTTGCATACTTCGCATAGAACCCGTTGATTTCCTTCTGGATCTGATCCAGCATATATTTGTATGTATCATTGATTGCCTTTTCATACTCGGCTTCTGTTTTTCTGTTGGCTCTTAAGTTCTCTTCTTCACGTCTGCGCCAGTAATTATTGCTCTGTGCCAATTACATCACCATCGCTTCCACCGTCAAACATCTTTGTTACCACTGGATCAACTATCAGCTTTTCCTGTTCGGATTCCATTTTGTCGATTTCATCTTGAACATTATCAACGATTGATAGCACGCCGAGCTGCGTTTCCTGACTTACCACACCCTCAAGATTTTTTGCGATCTCTGCCTCTTCCTGCAGGTTCGCTGGGAAGTTCGGTGTGAAATGCGGATGTATCTTTACCCAGTCATCTTTCTTCATACCAGATACGGGATTCGAAAAGATCAAGCGATATCTGCGGTTCATGCCGGATGTAAACTTTCTTTCCTTAGTCTTTTCCAGATTGCTCATTCCCTGCAACTTATATTTCATTGCAATGCCGGAGCTTGTCCCGAAATTTTCATCTGAGATATTTGCTACCATACTGATCTGAAATATCAGCTTCTCCAACCGGTCAATCAAATGCTCCTGCGTTGTATCACCGTTCGGCTTCTGCAGGAAGTCCACGATCAGCTTCTCTGTATCGCCATCGAAGTTAATGATCCGGTCATCCCTTATATGCTTCACATCGTCATTGTCCAGTTTAGAACCAAGTACTTTCAAATAAGCATCCGCAAAGTAATCTACATCATTTGCTTTTTCGCTGATTGCTTTATTGTACGCATCGATCATCGTAAGTACCGGTTCAAAAATGCCGATGCGCTCTTTATTTTCCGAATACTCTGTAGCCGGTACACCGTCAAATCCATGTATCTTGCTTTCTTCTTCCCAGATAAGTTTTCCTTTCATGACAAACCAGCGCACTTCTGTTTCATCCGATACGCTGCCGTGTAAGACCTGGTCAGAATCTATATACAGGCGGACGAAGAACCGCTCCCGCTGCAGAACGGAATCATCATAAATCATAAATGCATCCATTGGAGATAAATACGTGATACCAATATTTCCAAGCTCGTCCACATAGTACATCTCGTACCCTCTGCCATAAATGCTGCATATCTTGGAAAGTTCTGCATTGTTATCGTCTTGATCATTGTACTGATCCACAAACTCAATATACTTCTGGACATCCTCATTTCCGTCTTCTACCTGCAACTTAATCGGATGTCCGATAAAGAACCCATTCATTGTATCTACCATATATTTCGCAAAATTCACGGCAATACGGTTGTCCGGCTTCCATTTCGGCTTAAGCGGCTCATGGAATATCGGATAATCTGTCTCATATGCATCTTTTAATCTTTGATAGCGGAAAGAACACTCTGCACTGTGCTTCGTTATGAACTCTGTTAGTTTATTGTCTGTCAGTTCTTCCGTTGCCGGTAATCTATATAAGCTGTACACCTATATGCCTCCTTTCACATTCCGGTTCAATCTTGGTCGTACTTTACGCTCTTCCTCGATGGAATAACGAAGCATCGCCATTGCATCATCAAAAAATGGAACTGGCTCTTCCAGATAAGTATTGGTCTTCTCATCTTTCTTCCACTTCCATTGCTGAATTTCTTTTATGGTATTTACACAGGATGGATGGATGTGAATCCTGTGCTGTTTTAAATAATCAATCTGTGCATGGACACTGTTCGTCTCTTTATTGACACCTTTTGCCCTGTATCCGGCTTTCTGCCACATCTTGATACGGTCCGGCTCCGCAGAATCGCACCACATCCTTAGTTTTTTGTTGAATCTTCCGGCGGCAAGCTTAATGATTTCTTCTGTATCCATCTCATACACATACAGTTCCTGGAAGAGATACAGATCTCCATCCTTGAAGCCTACCTCGCCGATACAGTTGGCATGGTTAAATCCAAAGTCCTGTGAGTTCACAATGTAATCATAGTTCTCCGGATTCCGGTCAAATTCCTCTATGACATAATTCTTAAGGATAAGACCGGCAACCTCTCCCCATTCACCCAGACCATACACCCGATAACCTTCCGGATCTACTTCCTTACGCCGGAGCATACGTCTGTGATACGCTTCATCGATAAAACGGTTGTTCTCATAGGTGGACTGATGCGTCAGTACGTCCGGATCGGCACGATCAAAGAACACTTTCTTGATCCAGTGATGCGCCGATACCGGATTGAATGTTAACCGGATCTGGTAGAATAATCCCTTCGGCAATATACCTCGAAGTCGGTCATCGATGATTTCAAAATCTGACTGTGTAATCTCTGTGGCTTCCTCTATCCAAACATCCGTAAGCTTTCCTCGCTTGAAGGTGATTGATTTTAGCTTTTCTCTCTGCTTCTCATCATTAACGCCCCGGAAAATAATCTGGTTGTGATTGCTCTTACATTCCAGGATCATGTTGGAGCTGTTAATATGCCAGTACTTCTTGTAGTGATCGCCGAACATACGAAAAATAGCACTCTGCAATTCTGCAAAAGTGCTATCTCTATTCGTCACATCTGATTTTCGTACACATAAAAGGTTTCTTCCCGGGTCTTTCATCAGTCTTAGAATATAGTTCTGTGCCGTGTCTACGCTCTTTCCGGATCCGGCAGAACCTTTCAACACGATGTAGCGTTTTTTACTGCGGTCAACCTCTTTAAAGCATGGATTAGCTTGAATATTTATTTTCACAGGCAATCAGCTTCTTTAAAGGCTTTGAAAAGTTTCGGTGACTGAATAGCAATCCAGTCTGTAATCTCCTCGTTCCATCCCCAGCTTTCGGCACCGCCACTGTTATTCCATAATCCAGACTCGTACAGAAACGCGTGAATAATTTCATGCCTGAGTACCTTCTTCTTGTACTCTTTCAAATTCCTTAAAGAGTTTCTACTGGATTCTAACTTCGCGATCCTAATCTGATGAATACTCTGATCCATACATCCATCACAACCCTCTGGAAGTTTTTCATCTGGCGCATCAAAATATATCGTATATAACGTTCCTAAAATATTAACTTTCTTCATTGTCATTATCTCCATAATCAATCGTGATGTTCAAATCCATATCAACATCCGTCTCGACTTTATCCGTAAACAGTGCATATCGTTTTCCAAGCAGCTCTGCTGCTTTATTTAAATCACTTACCTTTGTTGGTACCCGAACCAGCTGTGGTACTTCTTTCTCGATAATAACCTTTTTGCCATTCTCGTCATATCCGCTACTACGCTCTTTGCAGGTAACGACCACTGTATCCATCTCCTGCCGGCGCAAAACTCTTGTCAGTGTTTGAAGCACTTCATCCTGCTTCGCAACCAAAGCATCCTCTTTTTCTTCCAATCTTTTTTCGATGTATTCCCGAATCCGAGTATTTCCGAGTAATTTTCTTGCCGCTGCATCCGCAGAACTATTTTTCTTGCAATTAGGATATGCTTCTCTGTAAGCCCTGGTAGCATTCAGGTCTATCAGATATTCATCGCAAAATATTTTTTGTTTTTCCGTTAATGCCACCAGGCTCACCTCCTGTTTTTTGCATTATAAAAGCACCCCGGAGGGTGCCCTATATGACTATATCTAATAAAATTTAAAAGGAAAATTTTTTTCTCAAACCATAATGTATCGTGAACTTCTTGTTTAAATCCACATTATCCATTGCATCTTTTTTATACGCCCAGCACGTATGGTTCATTTTTTTTACTTTCCATACATTTCCTATTGCACCAATTTCATATAAAAATTCTAATGCACCATCAAGATCATCCATCGTTTGAAACCTGTTTTTGTTTTTCTCATAAATTTCACATATTTCGCTATAAGAAAATGTAACGCGAACCATCATTTGTAGTAAAAGGAAGCATTCTTTTATGTAGTTTGGATCCTTATGAAATGATGCTTGATTTAACATTTCGTTATAAAAATCGTCTGAATACAATTTTCTACTTTCTTTCAATGCTCGTGCAGAAAAATATGTCTCTTCCGGATATTGCTCCTTTGCATGATTTAAAAGTGTAATAATATCTCTTGGTCTTCCAAATCCATAATCTAACAAATAATCCAATGGCCTTTTGCCATCTATTTGTTCTGGAAACATTTCATTGAATATTCTTTTATTATCTGCTCCCTCATATTCTGGGCATGACGCTCTTATTTTATGTAATACCATACTCATCAAGGGATGTTCATAAGGATTAGGTGCAGAATCTAATAACCAATATAATTCAACACAGCAGGAAGTTTTTATTTTGCTTAAATTTGCATTATATACTTGTATCTCATTAAGAATATCTGATCTTAATAATAATATAATTTTAAGCTTCCCTTTATATTTCTTTATCTTAAAATTATATTCTTTAGTAACATTAATTAACGCAGCAATAATACTTTCAGCCTTTTCTTTATCCTTCTCTATCTCATCCAAATCATCAATAATGAGTATCATTTCATCTTTTTTTGATATGCTCTCAAACAATAATGTTTCATATGAATTTATTAATTCATAAAATTTTTTTCTTTCAGACTCCACTGTCATGCCAACCGAAAATCCACAATTTATTTCTCCTCTTGTTGATTTTCCTTTTTTTTGTTTCTTGCCTGCCGCCTTTCCTTCTTTTACTTTTGAATCTATCTTCTTCATTTCTTTGAAAAACTCATAATTATCATATTCTTCTACAAATTTTTTGAGTCTGGAAAGTTTTGTCCCGGGAATTACACGTTTCACTTTATGTTTTTTCAATATCAATTGTGCTAATTTGTCAAGCAGAAACCATTTACACAATGCATACATCAAGTCATTAGACATACCTACTTCGTGCACATTAGATAATTTATATATTGAAAAATCATTTGCATTCACCATTTCCTTCGAACATTTTTTAGAAGCTTTAAGTAGAGCATACTTTGCTAAATAAGTTTTTCCTGTTCCCTTATTTCCAACTACCAAAAACTTTTCGTCGTTCTTCATTAGTTCATCGTATTTATTATTCGAATCATAAAATAGTTCTTCAAAATTTTTATTTTCTGCTTCTGTTGCACCATCCGGTACTCCCAAATATATGTCTTTTAATTTAACAGACATTCTCTTTCTCCTTTTTATCATCAAGTGAAAACAGCCATACTCTTTCGAATATGGCTGTTCTGGAATTATTCCATTGTACGAGGTCGTAATGCCTCCATCTCGAGATCGCAATGCCTCTTTAATATCATTCATTAATGCAGATATGTATATATCTGTAGTGTTTTTATATCATTTTTTTCATTTTTTGTCAATACTTTCTCGACATTACGCAACGAAAAGACGACCTGACACCTCAGATCGCCTTCTCATAGTTTTAGGTTTTAAAGTAGTATGGAGAGCCTCCGGTTTTCGCCATTGGCTCAAGTATTATTATACATATGCTTTTTATGCATTTTATGCGTTTTTCAAATAATTATCAATTTTTCTGCTTACGCGGCTCTGATCCAGATGCACCCGCTTCGCAACTTCCCTCTGTGTCACATCTTTTCTTCCATCGATGTAATAGATCCGGAAGATTCTGTGTGTCAGACTGTCTTTGATATTCTCCACAAACCGCTCGATCTCTTCGCACTCTGCTTCCAGCTTCTCTTTCCTCTTAAGGTCCCGGTTCTGCAGTCTTTCGTATTTTTCCTGATCGAATCCGACTACACTCTGCGGCATTGGATATCCTTTGCTGTAATCGAAGATCACATTGTTTCCGATCATGGTATCCGACTTCCACCGGTTCTGAAGCATGTAATCCAGTTCCAGGATCTCTGCTTTATTGTTCCGGTACATTGCAAGTCTTTCCCTTGTCATCTGCTCCACCGGCATCAACCTCCTTATTTACATTTACTCCCATCTTCCGTAGGTAGTCCGTCACCGTATAGTTCCGATAAGCTGGTGGTGTATGGAATCTCTCGCTTGCCTTTTTATCGATATCCAATTCCAGCTCATCATAATGTTGTTGACCTTCTAGTCTTTGTTTCTTTGTACTTCCTCTGTTCAATCATTTCTCAGCTCCTTCGTCGTTTTGCTTGTATGGTTCCGGCAATGGCATCCAGGCATTTACATACAATCCAAAAGAAAGCAATGTTCTTTCTTCATCACCTTCATAGAAGTTTCCACCGCCGTCTTCATTTCTCTCATATCTTCCAATTGCTGCCATTGTATAATTTTCGAATGATAGCAGAATATACTCATCCGGATCCGGCAGTCGTTCACTTATTGGAATCCAATCCATAATCTCGTTTTTTAGCATTCCAACTACCTTCTGCTGGTCTTCTTTTGAATCGCAGTGAATAACCACATCGTATGTGCCATCGTATTTCTCCCACTCTCCATCTTCGTTTTGAATAAGCATTGTTCCTTCGTCCATAATCTATTCCTCCATATCCTTTGCTCGCACCCTGTTGCCCTTCTCGTACTTCGTGCACTCTTCTACCTTGCATCCTCTGCTGTGTTTCGTAATCGCCACGTAATCACAATTATTTACTTCCGGTCGATTGCTCCGGAACTTGCAGCTCTTGCATAGATGCCTGTCTGAATTATCTACTTTCGGACTTTCCTTTGCCGACTCTGCCCTCTGCTTCTCCTTCTTAGATTTCTTTAACTTCTCACCTTTATGTTTCTTTCGCCATGCTGCAGCGTAATAACTCACGGTTCCCATCGGTATTCCGGTCTGCTCTGCGACTTCCCGATTGCAAAAGCCAAGCTCCAGCAGGCTGATGATCTGTGTCTTTCTGTTTTCTGTATCATTTGCCAGAAGATCTACCTCTTTTTCTTCCATCCTGTCTTCCGGCTTCTGCAGGGGGGGGCATGCCTTTCCCGGATCAGCATGCTCTTCCACATCGACTGACTTCTTTTCCGATTCTTCATCTAGATCCTCTTCTGGTTCATCTTCCGGAAGATCTTTCAGCTCCGGTACTGGCCTCTGCCTCTTTCCTGTTTCTACCATATCCGCCAGTGCTTTGGCGAACTCTGGATTTTCAATTGCCGGAACATCCACCAGAAAATGGTTCTCTTTCTGGTTAAGCGTGTCCTCCAGTTTTCTCGCATCCATTCCGCCATCTTCGCCGATATACAATACTGTGACCGGTTTGCCATTTATAAAATATTTCAATGCTTCTTTTAAGCTTTTCTCGACTAACATTCTTCATTCTCCTTCATTGCTTTCTCTTCTTCTCTTATCTCTTGCTCGTGGCATTTTCCGCAAACTGCATAACCGAAACCTGACACTGTATGAATATACAGAGATGTATAACAATCTCCGAATAGCACTTTCTTGCCACATTGCGCACATTCCACGAAATCATACAGATCTGCACCAGTGTATGCCCTTGCTGGAATTTCACAATCTTTATATTCTCTCTTTGCAGGATCCCATTTCTTTGCTGGCTTCGTCATACCTATTCCTCCACTCTTTTGTTATAGTGCCGTTCTCCATTCAGATACGCTTCTCTTTTCCTCTGGTTTCCAACCAACTGTCGCATCTTGTTAAATGTATTCTTATGGTTCTGGCTGCTGAAGAACTCTACCAATAGCTCTAACCGTTGCACCTCGTCCTTTTGTCGTCTTCGTTCCCGCCTGCTTTTCTGAAACTTCGTAGAAACTTTATTTCTTTCAGATCTATCTTTCGCAAACTCCAATTCATGTAAGAAGTCCTGCAGTCTCTTATCCTCTTTTCCAACAGCCTCATGAGCCATTTCATACTCTGACTTAACCTGATCAATATAATTTAAAAATTCCTGCAACAGTTCGGAAGGCTGTCTTTGCGTGTTTTTCACTTTGCGTCACCTGCTTCCCAATACTCCACTATATACTCTTTCTTGCCTTTTGTATTTCCGGGAATCTCCTGATGTCCAATTCTTACTGTATACCCGGCTTTTATTAATAATCCGGCAAGTGTCAGCCTGTCTTCTTCGTTTAATCCGGCTGATCCACCCCTAATACTTCTAATGACCGCCATCTCTGTTCTCCTTTCCGAGATACTCCGCATGCAGCCTGTTCACGATCGGCGCAAACCAAAATAACAAATTCTGGATATCGCTTTTCCCATCATATTCCCTGAACAGCTTTTCCGACCGCTTGTTATATTGCTCCATGTCATGATCTGAAAGATATAATTTATAATTACGCCAACAGGCATTGTATATTTTTGTAATACGTTCCTCCATATTTCCTCCTTTTTGTTACCATTCGTTACCGTTTTATCAGCATAGTTACCGTTTTCGGGAAACCTCTGTACCCCTTATAAACACTGTGGTTGCAAGCATTTTTTTCGTTCAGTTACCCGGTTACCACAGCTTTTCCTATATGGGAAAATATATTTTTATGTCTTTTATAAATATTTTTTATTCCTATAAGAGTGAAAATGGCATGGTAACTTCGGTAACGGGTAACTTTTTATTGAAATGGAAGTTCACTCTGCTCATATTCCTCCATCGTTTGAACCGGCTCAAATCCGTCTGCATCTACACTGTCGTTCAGCTTCAAAAATATGCAGCGGATTGGATTGCCGTCTACCTTTTTTACCTTCGTCATTCTTCCGCCCTGCGTCTCAATCAGACCTTTCCGATCCGCCCAGGACAGAAAAGCCTTGTCGGAAAAGCCACCATTCTTACACAATTCTTTAAATGCCTGATTGTAAATAATGGCAATTCCGTTTTCTAAAACTCCCCATTTTTCAATCTGAGCATTCATATCGAAGCGTTGATGGTTCATTGCGATCTTATCCTGCAGATACCGGTAGCACCGTTCATTATCACTTAAGTCATCCCTGCTGACCAAAACCGTTCTCGCTTCTTTCATCGTTATGTATTGTCCATCTCGAAATAGATGATCTGTTGCCACTTTATCGGCAGTCAATAGGATAGCCAATGACAAGCTCTGCTTCTGCATTGCTTCATCGTCATATAATTGCCTTTGAAAATCCTTCTGAATTTCATGCAGCTTTTCTTTTCCAATGGATTTCAATGCCTCGATATATCTCTTTCCTGCCAGGCCATAATTTTTCTTTACGAGCTCGGCAGTCTCCTGCGGATCAGCATAAACATGTTCGCCGCACTCCACTTCCAGTATTCGATTAATAGCTCCACCTTGCGATACATAGGAATTTAAGGGACGTTCTCCGTTTGTCAGAATGCAATTCTTCCATCGGTTTTCACGATTGATCCCTAGCTCCTTGTTAGATCTGCTCTTTCCTTTTCCGGAACAAAGATCGTATACTACCCCTTCAAAATTATCTCGGATCCGGCTGCTGGTCTTACTGGTGTCGTCCAGGATCATAGGTAAATGATTCAGCATATCTGCCTTTGCTTCCAAAGCTACCTCTGTTGTCTTAAAATCCCCGATATATGCAGATTCGTCCGGGTTCGCCCAAATCGATGTTGCAACCATTAAGGATACTGTCTTACCGCCTTCGGTCTCACCCCAGAGATCTACGATAAATGGCAGCCCACCTAATATACTGACAAGAACGCTCGCAAATGATGCTGCCATCATGAATTTAATTTCCATCCTTCCTGTTTTCCGAAGTTTCAAAATATGTTGCTGCCATAGTTTCCAATTTCCATGATCACTGATACTGTCATACGTCTGTCGGAATCTCTGGTCTCCGTCAAATACAATTTCCGTGTCATAAGGGATGAACTGCTCACCGATCCACCCGAGTTTACTGGTAGAGTACTGCACTTTAATATGGCTGTCATTCATATTTTCAACGTCTGACATATATTTAACCAGAAGCTTCGCATTTTCCGATGTGACGGAAATCCCCCTCCCGGACAAAGCTACAATCTTACTGGCAGAAGTTATCATTGTTTTAGGGACAATAACCTCGTTCCATTTACCATTTCGCTTATATGCGATCTTAATTTGCTCTTCTCCTGTTTCCAGATTCTTCATACGCTCAACCGGAAGGATTGGATGATAACAGGCAACTGCTTCTATTCGACTGTCATTCTGCGCGTAGATACCATCTTCCCCGGCAATCCAAGCTCCGCAAAATAAATTATCATAAGGACTGTCTTCAAAATTTGTCCATTTATTCAGCATGGTGATCGGCTTCTCGCGCTCTCTGCGCTTCATTTCACGGTCCACTCTTTTATACGCCTTCAATAACTCTTCAAATTTCTTTTTTACACCGAGCTCCTGCGCCCGGTCTGTAAGAGAAAGAATCATTCGAGCCTTTGCGATTTCATCTTCCTGGTCGAATATTTCCAGAAAGATATCTTCGTTTAATATGCTTTTACTGTCCAGCCTTGCCAAAGGCTCCATGTTCTCACCTCATTTCTTCCAATATTTCCGCATGATACAGCTCTAGCTGCAGCGCATTATAACAATCACACCATGCATCTGAAAGCGGTTCCGACTTTTGCACAAAATCTCTGTATATGTCTATCAGGTCGTATACGAGTTTTCGTTTTAATCGCTTCCTTTCTTCCTGATTCTTCCTTGTGGCTTTTTCTTTCTTCGCCCTGTATATAGCCAGGGATGAAGAATAAGATGGATTCTTTTCATATTCTCCACCAAGCATCAAAAAAGCTTCCTTGAAAGAGATTCCATAAAATTTCTCTATAAAAGTGAAGATATCTCCGTTTGCTCCGCAGCCAAAACAGTTAAAATCTTTGTCGTAGATTTTCATGGATGGCTCCCTGTCTCCCTTATGAAATGGACAATGGCAAAAGCCAGCTCGATTCGGCGCAGGGAGTCCGCACTTATCCAAAACATCCCTCATGCTGTACATGCTTTTTATTTCTTCTTTATTCATTCGATTCACCTGACAATATCTGGATAATCTCTTTTCCCGTATTTTTCTTTTCACAGAATTCAAATCGGACATTGTAACGATCACGAATGGTGCACATAGATTTGTATAACTGATTGCCATCTACGGCTTTGGCTGAAACTACATACTTTTCACGCTTTCCATTTACCATTCGCCATCTCACCTCGTGCTTCCGTGGATTCTGCCAGAACCAGACATCTTCCAGGCATTGAATATCCGGTCCGTGCTCCACCAAAATCACAAGTTGAATACCGGCTTCCATCGCCTTAAGCAGCTCTCTTCTAAACCGTTCATGCTGCTGGCAGACATTTCCGCAAAGTTCCTGCAGATTCTGCTTCCGGTCGATAATGAGCCTGGGATTATCCAGACTCATATAATCGCCAACTAAAAGCTTCGAAGAGAAATGCTTCACTCCATCATCATCAAATGTCTTAAGGATCTTGCGGATCGCCCGCTGCTTTTCTCTTGTATCTATCTGTATGTCCATTGCGATCCACTCCTAATTAAACGGCAGCTCTTCGTCAATTCCATCCGGAATGTTCATGAATCCATCGCCTGCCGGAGTAGATCCCTGCGCATATCCATTGATGTGATTCTTGTATGCCTGTGTTTCCGACATAGCCGGAATAACTGCATCTGCAACCTTGTCTGTTGAGATGAACCATCTAAGGACACGCTTCTCTTTCTCTTTGCCCTCGTAATAGTCCATCTGCGGACCGAACACGCATCCCACAAATTTATTTTTGAACTGCTTTCCGAAATCATCCACCCACTGCGTTTCAAATCCAGTATTAGAATGCTCCACGCATGTAAGGAATGTTTTGAATGATCTGCTGCAGTTTCCGTCGTTATCCTCTGTCGGAATATATTGCGTTGCCTGGTTCGGCCATTTCTTTTCCGGACGAATATCATTTTTAAAAGCTTCTGCGAAATATCCTTCCTGTCTATCGCCTTTAGCAAAGTCGAAATATACAACAATCATCGGCTTTCCTGTCTTCGAAGTTCTCTCTTCCACCTGTTTGATCACAAGCGTATGCCCGCCATACTCAACCGGAGTGAACTCTCCCTGAGCCTGTGTATTTTCATAATTATTTGGTTTCTTCATATTCGCCAGTTCCTCCTAATTCGTAATAATCTCTGATTGCCTTTTCTACCAAAAGAATGTCATTATCAATAGTTAGATCTTCAAACATTCCAATCGGTGACTTGCTTACTGCACCATCCGATGCTTGTGTTACAAATAAATGCTTGTTTGATTCTGCAATACATCGAAGTACAATCGTAAACATCCCTTCCACACATACCTTTTCATCCAAAAGCTTCCCAATCGTCTTTGGCTTAATTTCTCCTAATTCATTGGATTCCTCATGCATGATCATATATACGATTTTGTCCGCCGGGACCTTGGCGGAAATAAACTGGAGTAAATTCCAGAAGTGATCTCCGATCTGATTGTAAAGAGTGAACACTCCGTTCCCTCCCCCGGCAGAGCTATGTTTGCTCATGAACATATTAGTAATTAAGTACCCTGCATCATCAATCACAATGTTCTTTGCTTTTGACGCAATCAACAGTTTCATGATCTGCTGATAATCATCTGAAAACCAACCGTTAATTTTCCCTTTAAACGGAAGCGGCTTATCCAGCACTCTGATCAGATTCCAGTTATCATTTCCTACGCAATTGCGAAGACTTGTACTTTTTCCCGTTCCGGATCTTCCAATAATTAAAACTGGTGTTGCCATATCTTATTTTTCCTCCTTCTCTTCAATAAGTGAATACTTAAATTTACCGACTCCGAACATTTGAAATGTTTCCATTACATCAACCAATTGCTCAACCGTCTCTGCCGAGAAGTTTACTTTATCTGTTGCATACTCATATCCGCCTGTTTCATTCTCGTTAAGCTTTTCCACTGTTAATTTCCACATAGCAATTCTCCTTATCTGATTCTCAATCCCTCACTCTGCTCCAAATGCGCAAAATCCGCTTCGTTGTCTTTCAGCCACTTCTTAAGTGAAGCCTTGTCCAGTTTTGGTTTTTGATCGATCCAGTACTCTTCCGGGATCCCATCTTCCTGATCAATGACGACTGTTGGCGGATTCTTCTGGATGCCAAATCCGAACAGATCTGTCTTGAACTTCCTCTTTCCTGTTTCAATCATGGCAAGCTCCAGATAACTTTTAACTCTCTGCGCATTGTTAACAACTACTGTCTTGCGCTCCTGCAGCCGGCTGATCTCTTTTGCAATCATATCTGCTGTCCCTTCCAGCTCCTTGATCAGTTTTGCGCAGCCATCTGCTTTCACTTCAATCTCACCGCCTACTGCTTCCAATGTGTCTTTTAGAATCTCCGGATCTACTGTATCATCCTCCAGCATGTCCAAGAGCTGTTTGTATTCATCTGTTAATTCATATAATGTTGCCATTTTAAATCCTCCATCTATTCTTTATCGTATACTATATGTTCTGCCGCTTCTGTGATCAGAAGACTTGCAATCTGTTTCAGCGACAGTGCTGACTCATTATAAATATCCACCAGCGTATTGTACGCCTCCGGTGTGACCTTGATCACCATCTGACTATCTGCAGGTAATTTCTTTCTGGCAGGAATATGTATCTTCCAATCGCTCATCTACCCTTCCTCCAATATCGGAAAATCATTCAAAAGCTTATCCATCCACTGCCTTGCATCACTTTCCGTAAATCCGGCAAAATCCTCACCGACTACCAGCGCAAGAAGGGCATCTCCCGCGATTGGATTGCCATGCTCCTGTGTGCCGTAAAAGTAGCTGCCGACTACATTTAACGGTAACCTCTTCCAGAGTCCTTCCTCATCCACCAGCATGATCACCGGCGCCTTATAATACTCGTACATAAGCTTTGTATGTACTGTTTCGAAATGCCCTCCGAGTTCTTTCTGGATGGCTTTATAATCACTCATATTGATGTCGATCATGCTGATTTTATTATCTGTTGTGATTTTCAGTGTTTTCATATTTGACTAATTTCCTTTCTTCGTTTAAAATACAATTGACTAATTTCTTTTGTGCCGGATTCGGGTTCTTCCCTTTCTGGCACTCTTTTTATATGATTTTAAAATACTGTGCCTGTCCGGCTTCGACTCTTAATCCGGAAGTTCCGATCTCCAGATTGTACGGACCGGCTGCTGCATCGTTGGTATATCCATACACATCACCGTCCAGAATCTGCACCGACACATGCCGGATGCCATGCTTCGCAGCCACTCTCCGGATATCTTTCAGCGCCCGGACTACATTTTCGTCTGTTGAAAACCCAATCCACTTTTCTTTCATGTTCTGCACTTTTTCACCTTCTCTCTAATAAAATGTCATAAATATCACCACCCAGAATCCAACTACTGACACGCCGATCAGCGCCACCAGGATTCCGAGAATCCAGCAGAATACTTTGTACGCCATCTGCTTTCTTCTTTTGTATCTTTTAATTCCTTGCTCTCTCATTGTTTTCATCAGTACCCAATAAAGAGCCAGTGGAGAAACATCAAAACTGCTGCCGCGTAACAGGACAGACAGATCAGCAGTGCGCTCTGTGTTGCTTCGCTCATTTTTCTCTTCTTCCTCATGCTCTATCTCCTTTCTGATCTTATACAGATCTTGTTTAAAGCTTGTCCTGCCTTGTAACCGCCTAAGCGGTTTTCTCTTTTAAGTCCTTTAATTTTCCAACGATGAAATCCGAAAAGCTCCGGACAATCCGGTTCACCTCTTCCGGTGTCTTATCCCGGTATGCATCATCGGAGATATGGCAGGTGCAGCCATTGTTGTTCATTGTTTCTACAATCATCTTCCTGCCCTCCTGTGTTCTTATTTCATGTTATGTGGTACAGTTTGTACTTGTTGCGGTTAGGCAAAACTTTTTGTTCTATTTGTATAGGAAAGCATTAATGAACTCTCTGGTCTTTTCACACATTTCATCTACATAGCCATCTACTATTTTGAAATAGTGGGTGGCTAGTATTTTTGTAATTAATGCCGAAGTTATTACTGAACAACCTATACAAATTATTGTTGTTGCTAATTGCACTCTTTCTTCACTCTCCTTTCTCTGAAACTGAATCATCTGTTGCTGAAATCAATTCATCCACAGTACATTTCAGAATATCGGCTACTTTCTTAATGTTTTTAACTGTTGGACTCACACTATTTCCCCATTTGCAAATACTGCCCGTCGATACACTTGCTTTTTCCTCTAACTTGTTAATCGAAATCCCACGTTCTTTTGCAAGTTTACAAATATTTTCGTAAATCAAATTCACACCTCCTTTTTCAATATAAGTTCTGAAAAAATCACTAAATATTATTGACTAACTTCTGAAAATATCCTATAATTTGAATTACCACAAACAAATAAATAGCATATTTGCCATTCTGATTATTTTTGCGATTTTTTCAGAACTTGTAATTTTATTATACGCGATATATTCAGAATGTCAAGAAGTTTTTGCGATTTTTTCAGAAAGGGCCCAAAAATATGAAAGAACGTATTAAAAGCTTGTGCAAAGACTATGGAATATCAATGAACAAGCTCGAAGAAACTCTTGGATTCGGAAAGGGGTATATCAGTAAATTAGGAAACAGTACACCTAATGCTACGAAAATAAAGAAAATTGCTGATTACTTCAATGTATCTGTCGACTATTTAATAACAGGAAATGAATCAGATACAGAAAAGTATTATTTAAATGATGAAACTGCACAGGTAGCACAAGAGATATTTGAAAACAAAGAACTGAAAGCGCTGTTCGATGTCCAGAAAGATATGGATCCGGACGACTTAAAAGCTCTGCATAGCATGGCTCTCGCGCTTAAACGAAAGGAACGTGGTGATATTGACGACACCGGATGTTAATGTCGTTCTTATGGACTTTCCTAGTAAAAAAGGAAATGAAATGGTTGTTCCGAACGAAGACGGAAGCTACACGATACTGATCAATGCCGGATTGAATTATGAATCTCAGCTTAAGGCATATGAGCATGCCATGAGTCATATAACAAAAGATGACTTTTTAAAAGGTAATGTACAAGAAATTGAATACTACGCTCATCATCCACACAAAGATCCAGAACCGGCTCAAATCTATCTTGATCGCATCAAGCAACTGCAAGCGGAACGAAGACGATTAAAGAAACGGATTGCTCGTGATCAAAAGCGTGTTAAATTTCTCCAAGAACATTGTGATATGTTCCAACGAGCTGAATATCATTATTTATATGGTGAAGATTTATAAATATCGCTTTACCATGGTAAAGTATTGGAGGTACAAATGAAAACAGTTAGTTTAATTAATATGAAAGGCGGGGTTGGAAAGACCACTGTTGCCGTAAATCTTGCAGATTTTTTAGCAAATCGTGAATCTCAACGTGTTTTGTTAGTAGATGTTGACCCTCAATTTAATGCCACACAATGTTTACTGCAAGGCGATCAATATGTCGATTATATAGAAAAAGGAGGATATACTATTGTTGACATATTTGATAATTCAACTCGCATAACAAATTCTATCGTAGATGGCACTGCAAGACATGAACCAGTTAAATTCTCGGAAATCAAACCAGTTAAATCTTCACGCGGCTTCGATTTCATTCCTGGTTCTTTACAATTATTTAAATTGGAGATGAGTGCTGGAAGCGGACGAGAAAATCGACTTTCTCACTATTTAAAAACTCTCGAAAATGAATATGATTATGTTATAATTGATTCTCCTCCTACCCCATCAGTTTGGATGGTAAGTGCTCTTATTGCGTCAGATTATTACTTAATTCCTGTCAAACCAGATCCAATAAGCATGACTGGTATCGATTTACTTCAGGGGATTATACGAGAGCGCTCTGAGAACTATGGTTTTCGTTGTAAATGTTGCGGTATAATTTTAACTATCGTTGATACTAGAAGTACATTAAGAAAAGACGCGGAAACATTTTTTTCTACCAATTCTCGTTGGAAAGGACAACTTTATGCAAAAAGTATATTAAAAAGAGCAAATATTGCTAAAGGACAGCTAAACAATCAATTTATTCGGGATATTGATGACAGCACCCTCAAAGCTGATTTTTCATTAATCGTAAAAGAATTTATAAGGAGGACCGAATAATAATGACCGAAACTCAGAAAAAGAAAAAAGATTTTGAACGAACTATGAACTTTCTAGAGGATCTCTGTTGGTTCTTGGACTCTGGAAAAAAGAATGATTACAAGGAGATTGCAAAACTTCTTGAAAACATTAAACATCCCGCTCCCAACACCCTTGCATTACAGCTAGGGCAAGAGCCAGATGAGCTTATCGGAATCTTACCACGTCTTCTTACGGACAAAACTCTTTTCAATACCAACGGTACACTTGCCGAATTTTCATCAGATGTACTAGGTATACAGATTTTAAACTGGCACAAACGTTCCCGCAACGAAATGATTGGAGTCATCATATGTCAAGTCCAAGAAGATGATAATGTTAGAGATGGAATTTCTTCGTACCTTTTGTCAAATATCTTAAAAAACAAAGATAAAATAAATAAATATAGAAAAGAGACCGAAAAATCAAGTAATAAATTCTTGTGGAACGATGCTATTCAACGAATTATAGGAGATAATCTCTATGAATAGAATTGTTAAACAAGATTATGAAAGGCTAGTGGAATATTTTTCACTTTATAATTTAAAAGAAGTTTGTACAGATACTGCATTTCTCGAGCAATTAAAAACACTACACCGAAAGTTATACGCATATCTTCTGTTTTTACGAGAAGCAGAAGATACTAATTATTACTCTAATAGTACTGTCACTTCTTATTATGATGAAGCTGGCTCTGATTTAATTTTATCTTTATTTTGCTGGACTAACGGTGCATATAAACCTGCCGAATTCCAACTTAGAAGTTGTATTGAAAATTTTTTGAAAGCCTCTTTATATTTAGAGTGTAATGATATAATAAACAACAAAAGTGTGTCAGAAATAATGGAATACTCTTCTTCTAGCCAATTTTTTCATGATGATTTTTGCCAGAAGAAACTTTTATTATTAAAAAATACATATTCTTCTCTTTGTGCATTTGTTCACAGTAGCCCAGATAAATTAACTTCACATTCTGCTTTGATACAATTACCACAATATAATGCAAAATATTCTAAAGAATATGCTACGTATTATACTAGGGTTTTGGATTCCATTCTAGGTACCATATACTTTATAAATTTCAAAGCAGTTTTTAAAATGCATTCTCTTAATAGAGAACTCTTTTTACAAGGGTTATCTTCTTCAGATAAAAAAATAATATATGAACAAAAGAGCAATTTTTAATTCATTAGTATCTCTAACCATAAATGCACTGCCCTCTTGATACTTATGTATTTGTATGGCGGAGATATCTGATTGAATAAATGAACTCTGGAAAAAACGAAAGGAAGAGACATATGAAAAAGAAGAAAACGCTACTAGGATTGATTGCTGCCATTGCGATCATTGTCATCGGTATTTGTGTTTGGTACTTTCAGGTGAAAAAGCCTCATGATCTTGCAGAAACAAAGTTTAATGCTGCAGTCAAAGAAGTGGAAGCCAAGAATACTGAACTTACCTCTGCAATGAACGATGCTCAGAAAATATTGGACAAAAAGGAAGCAGTTTATGATAACACTACTAAAGAAGCCTTTATTACTGCTCTTTCCGATGCAAAAGCAGCACAGCGCAAAATACCAGATCTACCAAAAAAGACAGCAGACATCAATGCTGAAACGAAAAAGCTTTCTGAACCACTGGATTACTCCTCTGTAATTAATGCTATTTCTGAAAAACAAACAGCTTATCAGAACAGCGTTCTGCAGATGAAGCAAATCACTAATCCTAATGAAGATTTCGTTATTCAGCGCTTAAAGGGAATTCCAAATATTTCCGGATATCAGGCAGTCACAGAAGATCATGATCCAAACGGAAATCTAAATAAACAGGGAGGCTACACTTCCACAGTTTATTTTTCTACTCCTCTTATCGACCAATCTAATGTATATGGAAATGACATTGTAGATAAAGGAACTGAATGCGGTGGAGCTATCGAAGTTTATGCATCAGAAGAAGATGCCGAAAAGAGAGATTCATATCTTGCCAGCTTTGATGGTGCAGGAATGTTAAATTCCGGATCTCACAAAGTTTTAGGTACTATCGTAATCCGAACCTCAACCAAATTAACAGCTACACAGCAAAACAAGTTCACCAACAACATTACAAACAAATTATTAGAATTACAGTAAAATATTAAAAAATCCCCGGTGTTACCAGCACCAGGGAAAACGAGAAAACTATAAGGTGTTTGGAACACAGTACAATTCTCTCCATCACAAAGATTATTGTATCACAAAAATCCGGCACCGTATAGGTGTTATTTTTATACGCAAAATTAAGCGACCTCACACATATACTAAGGAAAGGTGATACATATGCAATATGAAGAATATCTTATCTATCTCCGGAAGTCCCGAAGTGATGCTTCTCTGGAAGCTATGGGCGTGGATGTCCTGGAACGGCATGAGCAGATCTTACTTGATCTTGCCAAACGGATGAACTTATCCATTGGCGGGATCTACCGTGAAGTCGTTTCCGGAGAGTCTATATCCGCGCGTCCGGAAATGCAGAAGCTTTTATCCGAAGTAGAATCCGGACGTTGGGAAGGTGTACTCGTAATGGAAGTGGAACGTCTGGCGAGAGGTGATACTGTCGATCAGGGAATTGTTCAAAGAGCTTTCCAATATTCCGGAACGAAGATCATCACTCCAACAAAGACCTATAATCCAAATAATGAATTTGACGAAGAATACTTTGAGTTCGGACTCTTCATGAGCCGGAGGGAATACAAGACAATCCGCCGCCGGATGCGCGCCGGTGTGACTGCTGCCGTGAAGGAAGGAAAATGGCCGTTCAATCAGGCACCCTACGGCTGGCAGCGCGTGAAGCTCGAACATGGGCGTGGATGGGTTCTTGCTCCGGATCCGGACGAAGCTCCGGTCGTGAAACTTATCTTCAGGCTCTATACCGGTCCCGATCGCATCGGAATTACCCACATCTGCAGATATCTGGACAACCGGGGAATCAAGCCAAGGAACGGAGATACATGGCTGGAATGCAGCGTTATGGGAATCTTGAGGAACGTTGTTAATGATCAGCGAGTCGGCATTGGGCGAAGAAAGGTTATAAAGCAGGTCCAGAACGGTTCTGTCAGTAAGGTGCGTCCTCACAGTGATTACGATTTCACTGCTCCAGGACTGCAGCCACGATTGATCGATCATAATATATTCCTCGAAGCGCAGGAATATCTTGCAAAAAACTCTCATAAGCTGTCGGAATCCTATGGAATTAAAAACCCACTCGCCGGAATCCTGGTCTGCTCCTGCTGCGGAAAGAAAATGCAGAGAAGACCGGCTTCCAGGGACGGCTCTTCCGGAAGATGTCCATATGACGTTTTAATGTGCAATACCAGAGGCTGTCCCACCATCGGCTCAACGCTTGAGCTGGTAGAACGTGAACTCATACAGGCGTTGTCCGACTGGGTAGCTGGATACCAGTTAGATCCGACTCTGGAAGTTGAGAACAAAGTTCCGGAAAAAGAACAGCTTCTCTCTTCCGCTGTCAGCAATCACGATTTATTACTAAAACAAAATGGAAACTTATACGATCTGTTGGAACAGGGAGTCTACACCACCGAAATCTTTCTGGAACGTTCCCACGAATTACAGAAACGTATCAAAGAATCGGAAGCACATATAGAAATTCTGAAAAAAGATCTGGAATACGAAAAAGAGAAAATAGCAAACATAGAGAACTTCATCCCTTCCTGCAAGGAACTTCTCTCCTGCTACTGGGACTTATCCGTCCAGGACCGGAACAAAGCTCTGAAAATGCTCCTGGAAAGTGTCGAATACACGAAAACGAAGCGAAATCGTAAGGGAGATAAGGATAATCCTACTTTTACACTGAATTTAAAGCCCCGAATCCCGCGTATTTAGGGGCTTTTTCATTAGCGACAACATTTATGGGCGCAAGAACTGGCTCACTTAGAAATCGTCTGTGCTATTGTTTATCAACTTACAAAAAATATGACAATGGAAGAATTAGAAAAATCCGGTTTTGATAAATATTATGTAGATCATACGCTTGCACTCTGGCCACAGTCTGCCGGCGGTGTTCCTTGGAGCGCCACTACTTTCCAGTCCAAAGGTGATCCCATCACCGATTTAAGCGAAGATATGGCTGCGGAGCAAAAAGCACGTACAACCTACGATAACATTCTGCGCCTTGTCAAAGATCCGGAAGTCTGCGAACCAATCCGTTTCCTGCGTGAACGCGAAATCGTACACTATCAACGTTTCGGTGAAAGTCTGCGCATCGTACAGGATCATCTGGACAGTAAAAACTTCTATGCGTTTAACCCGGAATTTGACCTCCGGGCATGTTTTAAAAACAAAAACTAAACAGAAAAAGGATTCCCGGAAAAATTCCGGAAATCCTTTTTATTATTTCAATAGCATATATACAATTACTGCTGCTACAACTACGATTGCAATTCCAAGAATGATTACAGGCGCTTTGGAAAGCTTCTCTTCTTCCTCATAAACATCATCGTAATCATAATCTTCTTCTACTCTTGCAGTTTTTTTCTTTTTCTTTCTGCCATCTTCTACTGCTAACAGTTCATCATATGCTTTGCGCATCTCATCTTCACGTTTCTTACGAACGCTCTTTGGTGGAATATTCGAATACTTCTGTTCCTGCTCTTCCTCTTCCTGACGCTGCATAGATGCTTCCTTAATAGATCTGTGCAATGTTTCCTGCGTTGCCGGTTCTCTTCTTTCCGGAGCATGCTTCTGTTCTTTCCTGTTCTGTGGTACTTTGAACTTCTTCTTGCAACTATAACATAACAGGTAATTTGGATCTTTTTTACCCGGCCGGAGCTGTTGGCCGCAAATCGGACACTTCATTGGTATATTTTGCCTCCTCATATCGTAATCTACTTAGCATTATACTACAAATCACAGAAAATGGCAAAAACATTTCTCTTACTGTGTATTTTACTTATTGTGTGCTTTTTCCAAGTGTAACTTTCACGGTACGCTCTTTATAACTTCCATTTGAATTTGGAACCTGGATCGTCACTTTAACTTTCTCGCCAACTTTGTAATACTGCAGTTCTTCTTTTAATGCAGACATACTGTCCACTGTTGTTCCTTCCAGTTCTGTGATTACGCATCCCTTTGTGATCCCTGCATTTTTTGCTCCTCCGCCAGAGATAACATTAGATACATACACACCTGTTGGCATATTATACATCTGCGAACTGTCGGAAGTCACATCCACGCCTTCAATTCCCAGATATCCCTGTTTGCCTTCTGCTACTTTTGTTTTTGTCTTCTGATTCATCAGATTTTTAATTACATCACTTGCGCTGGAAATTGGGATCGCATATCCCATGCCTTCTACTGCATCTGTCGCGACCTTAGCAGTATTAATACCAATCACTTCACCCTTTGCATTCAGAAGTGCGCCACCACTGTTACCCGGATTAATTGCTGCATCTGTCTGGATAAGTTTGCCACTAACTCCATCCAGTGTACGTCCGGTTGCTGATACAATACCTGTTGTCACAGACTGACCGTAACCAAGTGCGTTACCAATTGCAATAGCCGTCTCTCCGACCTGCACTTTTTCTGAATCTGCAAGCGTTGCAACTTTAATTTTATTTAATGTAGAATCTTTGATATCACTGAGCTTTACAGCGATAACTGCAAGGTCTCTGGAAGAATCTGTTCCCTTTACCTGTGCTTCCACACTCTTATTGTCAACAAAAGAAACTGTCAGCGTTTTATTACTTTCCACTACATGGTTGTTCGTTGCAATCAGAAGTTCTGAATCTGTCTGGGAAATAATAATACCAGAGCCTACACTCTTGCTTTCCTGCTCCTGCACTCCACCAAAGAAATTCTGAACCTGCTGTACACTTAAATTGGTAATTGATACAACCGATGGCATTACATTACTTGCAACTTTGGAAATATCTGAGCTTGTTGAACTACTGTCTGAACTTGTTGTAATCTTTGCACTGTTTACAGTTGCAACTTCTTTTGTCTTACTGCCTGATGTGCCGAAAACCTTGCCACCCACAAGATTACTTGTCTGAAAAGCCGCACTTGCTGCCACACCAAATGCCAGTCCGAAACATACTGCTTTTACCCAATGTGATGTTTTCTTTTTCGGTGGTTTCTCATCCTGCGGCTGATACTGATAACCTCCCTGTCCATTTTGATTCTGATCATCCTGATCCGGTGTATAATAAGTATATTGATTTTCCATAAATCATTACTCCTTTCACTACTTCGTTTATACTAAGTAGTCTAATCTATAATTGTGTTTAAACTGTGATAAAACTATGTTTAAACCTTAAAAAACAACCTGGATCAAAAACATATATAATGCCGTACCAACGCCAATACTTAACAGGTTATTACGTTTCCATACATGAAGTCCTGCCGTCACTGCCACAGCAAGAAATTCTGGTATGCCATGTGGCGATACAAAAACCGATGTATTCTTTAGGCAGTAAACTACTAACATCCCGATCACTGCCGGAGTCAGTACTTTTCCCAGATACTGGATCACTGGCGGTATTTCTTTTCCTTCTGGAAACAAGAGAAACGGAAATACTCTTGTTCCAAAAGTTGTCAATGCAACTGCCAGAATAATAATTGCTGATAACGCTGCATTTACTGGCATGACAGGTTCACCTCCTTCTGAAGCTGTTTTTTCGATACAAATAAAATCATTACAATTAATAACATGGATGGCAGTACAAATCTGGATGCCCCGAAAATCTGCAATCCAATAAATGCTGCTGCCACTCCGATAATTTCCGGAATCCGGTTCTTTTTATCCAGCCACTGTTCAATAAAAATGACAACAAACAATGCCGTCATTGCAAAATCAATTCCCTCTGAATTAAATGGCAGTACACTTCCCGCCACTGCACCAATGATTGAACCAGCTACCCAGTACACCTGATCCAGTGAAGCAATCGCAAACAGGAATTTTCCTTCATCAATGCCTTCCGGAATCTTCGTCGTACACAAAAGGGAATATGTTTCATCTGTCAGGCTGAAAATCATATACCATTTTTTCTTTCCCATACCATTAAATCGTTCCAATAAGGAAATTCCGTAAAAAACATGACGGATGTTAACCATTAATGTCATAAAGACAACCTGGAAAATTGATATTCCGGGAACAAAAAAATTCACAGCAAGATACTGTCCGGAACCTGCATATACAAGAATACTCATAAGCGCAGCCCATAAAAATGAATATCCCTTTTCTGCAAACATAACTCCGAATGCTACTCCAATAAATATATATCCGGTCAAAACCGGAATCGTATATGGGAAGGCTTTTTTGTATGCCTCTCTGTATCCTTTCATCTTATTGCTCGCTCCTTTTTCATCTTATGTATCCAAATGCCGTTTTCTTCGTTGTATAGACACAGGTAAACTTCCGGCACTGTAATGCTATACATAAAGCCAGATCCTTTTGCAAAGATCTGGCTTCTCGCTCTCTATCAAGAATGATTCAGTGCTTTCTGTAACTCCTTTACCGATTCCTCAAGTAATGCATCCGACTTCAGTGCCGTCTGATATTGTCGGCGGCTCTTTTCAAGCAGTGCTTTCACATCATGTTGTCCGGCAAGCAATTTTATATGGTCAATCTCCTGCCTATCCAGTTGTTTCACCCTGACCTGGAAATTCTTTCCATCCTTTTCCGTAATATACAAGGTTCCTACTCCCGGAAGCTCTGTATAGACCTGCTTAATCTTCATCCGGTACATTACAAATGCTACATATGTATCTGCATATTCTCCATCTTTTATATAAATCTGGAGATGATTGTATGTTTCTACAAAGTCCGTCTTCTCTGCTATACATCTGTAATAATCTCTTACCGCCTGTCTTAATTCCGGCGATCTATTCTTACGCAGAGGATTCAGTTGTTCAACTTTACATCCCATATTTCTTGTTCTGCGCTTTTCTCTTACTATCTTTTGTGCTTTCTTCTGTGTGTTATCTCCCGTGAGTCCGATTCCGGTGCTCAACAAGATCAGGATAAAAAATAAGAAAAGCAGGCATCTTCTGCTTTTTCTCTTCTGAATATTCCTGTCTGTGAAGCCCGCTCCTAACGCACCTTTCATAAGAGTACCTCCACATACTATGCACTTTTAAAATACACACCCGGGCGGATTCGAACCGCCGCTCCCGCCTCCGGAGGGCGGTGCTCTATCCCCTGAGCTACGGGTGCATGACAATTTTCTTCAAACTGTATTATTTATACTACCATATTTTTCTTTTAAAGTAAAGGAAATGCTATAGACATTTCGTACATTTCCTTTACTTTATCATTTCTACTTTTCCTGATTCTTTTTACAATCTCAACAACTAATAAATGCTTTTTTACAGCCAATTTATACATTGGATTCTTTTATGCCTTCATATCAGCATATTGCAAGCCGGTCCTCTATTCTGTCATAATAATAGGCATGATTTTCAAGAATTTCTTCCGGCAGTACACAGGCTGCATTAATGCTTGCAACCATTTCGTTCAGATTCATGCAGTCATCGGTCTCCTTTTCGGGAACAATGATCACTTCATGCACACTGCTTGGCAAGACATAAAAGTTTTCCTTCAGATATGTACCAATCTGATTTAAACATCCTGGATATATCATAGTTGCTGCCCCGAAACTTTTCTTTTCATTCGTCAGTACATACATTCTTGCAGTTTTATCTACAGCAATTCCTTCTTCGGAAAGCACATTCTGTATTGAATGAAATCTTGCCGGAAGGTGTTTTTTCATATTCATCATTGCAATTGCAAGAAGTTCCTTTTCATCTACATTCCATTTTTCCATTGTTTCATTGCTGATCTGCATGGAAGCCATGCCGTCTTTGGTTATCTCTAAAAGTATGTAGAAAATAATCTCCAGATCCAGAATCGACACATGTGGAATTTCTTTCAAAAATTCTTCATTCCTACTTCTCTGGACAAGCCTGAATACGATCTTATTCTTTATCTTTTCATAATTAAAAATCTCCGGCTCTTCCCATGACTGATCAAATTTCACTTTTTCATATACATTTAGAACTTCTTTTGCCAGCTCATCTACCTGGCTTCCAGACTGGTACTGTTCATAATAACCTTCCAGATAAATCGTCGGCGAAACATTCACACGCTGTTCTGAAATCACCAGACCGCTCCGGATGATTCCATTATTCTTTTTATTGTTGCATAATTCGACAGACAAAAGACATCCTGCCATTTCTTTCACACTTTTTTCCAATGCCTCAGTAAATTGATGATAAGTCATATTTCTCCTCTTTGGCCATTGTTGTAGTTATCTTCCGGAAATTGATGCGGGAAAATCCGCTTTTTACATCTTGTAGAAATTTAGAATAAATATTATGGTTTTATTATTATAAAAAAGCCTTGCAGAAAATGCAAGGCTTTTTTAATATTCTTTTAACTCGAAAAGATTAGTTTGCTCTGGATAAGTACTCTCCGGAACGTGTATCGATCTTAATCTTCTCTCCCTGCTCAACAAATAACGGAACTGCAACCTGTGCACCGGTCTCAACAATAGCCGGTTTGTTTGCTCCCTGAGCTGTGTTACCTTTGAATCCAGGCTCCGTCTCTGTAACAACCAGTTCAACAGTAAGCGGTGGCTCGATTGCGAAAGGTTTCTCCTGATATAAACTTACAGTAACTTCTTCGTTCTCTTTTACGAATTTCAGAGAATCACCAACATCTTCTGTCCCTACAGCGATCTGGTCAAATGTCTCATTATCCATGAAATAATACAGATCTCCATCATTGTACAGATACTGCATTTTCTTTCTCTCAATATATGCTTCCTGGAAAGACTCTGTAGGACGGAATGTTGTCTCTACTACACCACCGTTGATGATATCTTTTAATTTAACACGAACGAATGCTGCACCTTTTCCTGGTTTAACGTGCATGAAATCAATAACCTGACATACTTTACCATCAATCTCCAGTGTCATACCATTTCTAAATTCACCTGCTGACTTTGTTGCCATACTTTTATCCTCCTTAAATTATGTGTTTTCACACTTTATCAATTCTACTCACTTGTTCCATTCTATAATATCTGAGCGTTTTTTTCAACTATTTTTTATCTGTACAGCCCCATTTTACCGTCCTTTTCGCTCTTTTTGATAAAAATAAAGAACGATTTTCTCCAGGTAACGTTTTAATACAATCTGTATCTCTTCTTTTGGATGGATCGGCTTCACAAGAATATTTCTGATTCCGGCTCTTTTTGCTCCCCAGACATCCGTAAAAAGCTGATCTCCCACAAATACTGTATTGGAAACATCCGTTCCCATAATCTCCATTGCTTTTTTGTAATTTTTCGTTGAAGGCTTATGCGCATCACAGATATAATTCACCTGGATATCCTGATTGAACATCTTCACACGTGGCTCCTGATTGTTGGAGATCAGACAGCACTGATAACCAATCTTTTTAAGTCTCGCAAAAAGTGCTTTCGCACGGTCATCTGCCGGTGCACCATGCGGAACAAGCGTATTGTCAATATCAAAAATTACGGCACGTATTCCTTCTTCATATAGTTTCTCAAAATCTATTACATAAGTAGATGCAACATATGCATCCGGGAAAAATCTGTCAAACATGTCTATTCATCCATCTCCATTAATCGTTGTACCAGTTCTTCACAGATCTGCAGAACAGTCTTATTATCTGTCTGGATAACAATATCTGCAGCCGCTTCATATTTCTCACGTCTCTGCTCCATCAGTTCGGAAATGCCTTCAACATTCTTGCGGCCGTTCAGAACCGGACGGTCATTGCTGTCCTTTACACGTTCATAGATTACCTGTGGACTTGCTGTCAGAAGTACAACTCTACCATTCTTCTTCATCTCCTGCACATTATTCTTGCGAAGGGCAGCTCCTCCTCCGCAGGAAATAACTGTATTCTTCTTCTCCTGCATTTCCACAAGAAGATTGGTTTCCAGATTACGGAAATATTCTTCTCCATACGTTTCAAAGATATCCGGAATACTCATCTCTTCTCTCTCTGCGATAACCTGATCCATCTCAACGATTTCCATCGCAAACATCGTACTTAAATAATCTGAGATCGTAGATTTGCCTGCGCCCATAAAACCAATGAGTACAATATTGTAATCAAACAGTTTTCTTGCTTGAATCCGCTTGCTGTTCTTGCGGATATAATGGAAAATGTCACAGATCTCATCCTTGTAACGATTATCTGAAAGCTTTTCTTCCAGTCTTCTTTTCTGCTTTGCTTCCTGTCCCGGCTGAAGGATCGGCATACCATATTCTTCTTTGTATGCCATGATTTTCTCTATGAGCATGCTTCTTTCCACAAGGGCATCAATAATTTTATCATCACACAGAGCTAACTGCTCTCTGTACAGTTCCAAGTCGTTCATGTTTGCCTCTCCTGTTTTCCTTACGATTTCTTCCTTAATTATGTATAAATATACATACGCTTATATATTATAGCAATATCACTTTGATTTTTCCAGTGCTTTTTTTACATCTTTCCGGAACTGTTTCCAGGCATTTTCATGTTCTACAAAATATTTCGGACAGTTCTTTCCTGTGACATCATAATGCCGAATAATATCATCCGGTGACAGAGCAAACTTCAGGCAAAGCCAGGCACACAAATGTATCACTGAGCGATAAGTCGCTTTATTAAATTCCCCCGTCTTATCCGGATGGCAACACTCAATCGATACCGTATCTTTATTCCGGTTATTGGAAGCATACGCCACTTCCCATGTCGGCACACACTGCACGATTTCTCCATCCAGCCCTACAATGAAATTACTGCTCGTTTTTGTCACATGACTGTCTTTGAGCCCCTCAAAGTAGTTTCGGTTTCCCATTGCTGTTGCACCCGGATTTGCCGTATAATGCACAACAATTCCCTTAATCTTACCGGTTTTTATCCCCGGTCTGGAATACGGATTCGGCGTCAGAAGTTTCACTGTAATATCAGGTTTAGATGCATCAACCTGTGCATTGTCTATTTCACTGTATTTTCCAGACAGCCATTCCGGATGTAAAATCCTGATTCCTGCTGCCAGAACCATAACAATCACCAATAAAAGCAGGCCCAGCCGCATCCTGCGCTGAGCCTGTTTTTTCTGTTGTATAGTTGTGAATGATTTTTTTCTGTTTTTAATCTTTTTTGTTCTCTTCATACTACACATTATTCATATGGCATATATTCTATGCCTTTTGTAAATTCTTATTGAATAGAAAACTGATATACCGTTTTGGATGTAAATAGTTCATTCGCCTTGATAACCGGCTGCGCAAACTCCGAATGATGAATGGCATCCGGGAAAAACTGTGTTTCAAAGCAGGCAGCATTGCGGATACGGTATTCAGCTCCGCCTTTGCCTTTCTCATAATCAACATAGTTTGCTGTATACAACTGCATACCCGGAAGATCTGTATATACATCCATATGGATTCCTGTCTTATCAGAATACATGGAGGCAGCTTTGCGGAATCCTTCACCTCTGATCACCCAGTTATGATCGTAACCTTTTCCATCGATCAACGGCTGGTAATCCGCTTCTATATCCTGTCCGATCGCTTTTGCTTCATTAAAATCCATCGGTGTTCCCTTTACAGGTGTCAGTTCACCTGTCGGAATACTCTGGGCATCTGCAAGAGTAAAATAATCTGCACTAATCGTTACTTTCTGATCCAGTACATCACCACTTCCCTGTCCGGCGAGATTAAAATAACTGTGATTTGTAAGATTCAGCAGTGTATCTGCATCTGCTGTTGATCCATAAACAATTTCCAGTTCATTCTCCGGTGTAACCGTATAAGTTACTGTCAGCTTAAGATTTCCTGGAAATCCCTGGTCTCCATCTGGGCTGTCAAGTGATAAAGTCACGCTGTTATCTGTAGATTCTTCAACTTTCCACATACGCTTATTCATCATATCTCTACCACCGTGTAGTGTATTATCCCCATCATTCTTTGTCAGTTCATAAGTCTTACCATTTAATGTAAATGAGCCTCCTGCAATACGGTTCGCCACACGTCCTACAAATGCGCCAAATACACGGTCGCCTTTTTCATAACCACTGACATCGTCATATCCGAGAACAACATCCGTCGGATGTCCTTCCTTATCCGGTACGATCACATTTACAATCGTTGCGCCATAATCGGAAATAGCAACTTCCATCCCTTTTTCATTCTTCAACAGATACAATTCTGTCTTTTCTTTTGTTTTCAATGTTCCAAATGCCCGCTTCATATCTTGCCTCCTGCTGTAATGTCTATTATAACGCCAAATTTCTCTGGTATTATTCTCTTTTACTCATCTACACTGTAGTTTGGAGCTTCTTTCGTAATGTGAATGTCGTGTGGATGACTTTCTTTCAGAGATGCAGATGAGATCTTTACGAACTGTCCTCTCTGTTTGAGTTCTTCAATTGTTGGAGTTCCGCAGTAACCCATACCGGAACGAAGACCTCCCATCAACTGGAATACAGTATCTTCTACAGTTCCTTTGTATGCTACACGTCCTTCTACACCTTCCGGTACTAACTTCTTCGCATCTGTCTGGAAATAACGGTCTTTGCTTCCGTTCTCCATTGCAGCAATCGATCCCATGCCACGGTATACTTTGTATTTTCTTCCCTGATATAATTCAAATGTTCCCGGGCTCTCATCACATCCTGCAAAGATTGATCCCATCATACATACATTCGCACCGGCTGCAATTGCTTTTGTCATATCTCCTGAATATTTGATACCACCATCTGCGATAATCGGAATTCCATATTTGTCTGCCGCTTCATAACAACTCATAACTGCTGTGATCTGTGGAACACCGATACCTGCAACGACACGTGTTGTACAGATAGATCCAGGTCCAATACCAACCTTTACTGCATCTGCTCCTGCTTTGATCAGCGCTTCTGCTGCTGTTCCTGTTGCAACGTTTCCTGCGATAACCTGCAGATCCGGGAATTTGGATTTGACCATATCTACGGTACGGAGTACATTAGCAGAATGTCCGTGTGCAGAATCCATAACAACAACGTCTACATGTGCGTTCACAAGTTCCTGTGCACGTTCCAGGCAGTTTGCGGTAATTCCAAGTGCTGCACCACAGAGCAGTCTTCCCTGGGAATCTTTAGCTGACAGTGGATATTTGATCTGTTTTTCAATATCTTTAATCGTAATAAGACCTTTCAAATTGAAATCTTTGTCTACGATCGGTAATTTCTCTTTTCTGGCTTTTGCAAGAATCTTCTTTGCATCTTCCAGCGTAATTCCTTCCTGTGCTGTAATAAGTCCCTCAGAAGTCATTGATTCTTTAATCTTCTTCGTAAAATCTTCTTCAAATTTCAGATCACGGTTCGTGATAATGCCTACCAGTTTTCCGTTTTCTGTAATTGGTACACCTGAAATACGGAATTTTGCCATTAAATTATTGGCATCTTCCAACGTATGTTCCGGAGACAGATAAAATGGATCCGTGATAACACCGTTCTCAGAACGTTTTACTTTATCAACTTCCTCTGCCTGCTGCTCGATCGTCATATTCTTATGAATGATACCAATTCCACCCTGACGAGCCATTGCAATTGCCATACGGTGTTCTGTAACCGTATCCATACCTGCACTCATCATCGGTATATTCAATTTAATATTTTTTGTTAAATACGTGGATAAATCTACTTGATTTGGAATCACCTCAGAATATGCCGGTACAAGCAGCACGTCATCAAATGTAATTCCTTCTCCAATAATTTTTCCCATGGTAAACTCCTTTCACTCTTATCCTTATTTATAGCTTATCGGGGTAAAAACTCCGTTTTGCTCTTTCCTATAATTAACTGGTATCATAACGAACTTTGCTATCGTTTGTCAACTTGTTTTTTTATACATACAAAATACATTTTTCTGACTATTTTGCAGATTTGTATGTAACTTTTCCCGGAATCATTCCGGCATACCCGTCTACAATCGTCTGATTCGGTTCAAAAATAATTTTTCTTAATTCTCCTGCCCTGGAAACAACTAGCACATAAGTCTGATCATTGCGTCTGCCCGAGCTATAATCGCTTTTCTTTGCCCGCTGGTACTGTCTGAGTTCACCTGTTCCAAATGGAGCCAGGACCTCTATTTCTTCTAACTTTATTGTACAGATTCGTCTTCTTCTCGACTTATGTATGATCTTGTCAACATCCAGTTCCCCATTCACAAATAAATATTCATATTCTGCATCAAATTCCAGATACAAATATATATCCATTACAAGTAATATAACTGTAAGCACTATAAAAAAAAGACAATGTACGACACCATATACACTCAGTAAAGTCGCTGCAAGCACCATTCCTTCCAGAAACCACTGACCTTTGCTTTTCTTCCTTTTAATAAGCTGTTCTGTACATATGTCATTCATGTCTTACATCCTCCGCTTTTCTCAATGTGTCTATTGTAGCACAAAAACAAGAAAAAAGAAAACTCCCCATACAGGGAGTTTTCTCAGATTGTAGACAAAGCCCTGCTTTTGCAGGGTTTTGCTATTGTTGGAACCG
>OLPE01000152.1_pt1 | contig 78905 bp, 68 predicted proteins | sample 1671901 | NCBI WGS metagenome assembly OLPE01 (sample SAMEA3136624, study PRJEB25190) | human gut metagenome | biome: human gut; feature: human-associated habitat; material: faeces | place: Austria | collected 2013 | reverse complement strand
CGCCAGGAGTTTCGTATACACCACGGGATTTCATGCCAACAACACGGTTTTCTACAATGTCAATGATACCGATGCCGTTTTCACCGCCGAGACGGTTCAGCTCTGTGATGATCTCAGAAACTTTCATTGCCTTGCCATTCAGTGTTTTTGGCACACCTGCTTCGAAAGTCATTGTGATCTCGGTTTCTTTATCCGGTGCTTTTTCAGGAGTAACACTTAATACAAGCATGTCATCATAGTTTGGAGCCTGAGAAGGATCTTCGAGTTCCAGACCTTCATGGCTGATGTGCCATAAGTTACGGTCACGGCTGTAGCTGTGGCTTGCGTCGAACGGAAGGTTGATTCCGTGAGCCTGACAGAATGCGATTTCATCTTCACGGGACTGCATGGTCCATACATCTGTCATTCTCCATGGAGCAATGATCTTGATGTCCGGAGCAAGTGCTTTGATTCCGAGCTCAAAACGGATCTGGTCGTTACCTTTACCGGTAGCACCGTGGCAGATTGCAACGGCATTTTCCTTACGTGCGATCTCAACAAGTTTTTTTGCGATTGCAGGACGTGCCATAGAAGTTCCGAGCAGATATTTGTGCTCGTATACAGCGCCTGCCTGTACGCAAGGCATTACGTAGTTGTCGCAGAAATCATCAACAATGTCTTCGATATATAATTTGGAAGCTCCGGAAAGTTTTGCTCTTTCGTCCAGACCATCCAGTTCGTTACCCTGTCCGCAGTTTACACAGCAGCAGATAACTTCATAATCAAAAGTTTCTTTCAGCCACGGGATCAGTGCTGTGGTATCAAGACCACCTGAATATGCAAGTACAACTTTTTCTTTCATAATATATTCCTCCTGAAAATAATACTGTTCACTTCGTTCACAGTATATTTGGTCAAAATCCATTCCAAATCACCTGCGGTGATGGGATTTTGCCCCGTATGTCTCGGGATTTTGTCATATTCATGACAAAACACCTCGCGGGATATTCTCTGTAAACAGTTGTGAAAATGATTCTCTGCCTATTGGCAGATGCGCGAATGTTTGTTATTATAAAAGGTAAAGATTCATACGCTGATTTGATAAAGTGTTGAATCTTCATGTCTTGTCGTGTTTCGACAAGAGATAATATACAACAATTTTTATAAATATGCAATACCAATATACAAAAAAATAAAAGAAATTTTTGCATAAAAATACAGCATTAAATAGGAAACAACCTATAAAAACACACAAAATTAAGAAAAAAGAATGCAAAATCCATGAAAATTACGTATTGCATATTATGCATTTAGGATGTATAATTGGTACATCTTTATTCTAGGAGGAATGAGAAATGATCAAAGCAGGAATTATCGGAGCAACAGGATACGCCGGAAATGAGCTGGCAAGACTGCTCCTTGGACATAAAGAAGTAGAAGTGGCATGGTATGGATCAAGAAGTTACATTGATCAGAAATATGCAGATGTTTATCAGAACTTTTTTAAACTGATCGATGCAAAATGTATGGATGACAATATGGCAGCACTTGCTGATGAAGTAGACGTGATTTTTACCGCAACACCGCAGGGGCTTTGTGCATCACTTGTTAATGAAGAAATCCTTTCCAAAGCAAAGGTCATCGATCTGAGTGCAGATTTCCGTATTAAAGATGTAAAGAAATATGAAAAATGGTATGGCATCGAGCACAAAGCACCTCAGTTTATTGATGAGGCAGTTTATGGCCTGTGCGAGATCAACCGTGAGGACATCAAAAAAGCAAGACTTATTGCGAACCCGGGATGTTATCCGACATGTTCGACTTTATCAATTTATCCGCTACTGAAGGAAGGACTGATCGATCCGAATACGATCATTATTGATGCAAAATCAGGAACTTCCGGAGCAGGCAGGGGCGCAAAAGTAGCAAACCTTTACTGTGAAGTAAACGAAAACATCAAAGCATACGGCGTAGCAACACATCGTCATACACCGGAAATCGAAGACCAGCTTGGTTATGCATGTGGACAGGAAGTGCTGATCAATTTTACACCACATCTGATCCCGATGAACAGAGGTATTCTGATTACAGCATATGCTTCTCTCAAAAAAGAAGTTTCCTATGAAGAAGTAAAGGCTGTTTATGACAAATATTATGAAAACGAGACATTCGTGCGTGTCCTGGACAAAGATGTATGCCCACAGACAAAATGTGTAGAGGGCAGCAATTATGTTGATGTAAACTTCAAGATCGACCCGAGAACAAAACGTGTCATCATGATGGGAGCAATGGATAACCTTGTCAAAGGTGCAGCAGGACAGGCTGTACAGAATATGAACCTGATGTTCGGGTTTGACGAGGCAGAAGGACTTCATCAGATTCCGATGCTGCCGTAAAGGAACAGCATGATATATGAAAGTGTTTTATAACGCAGAGAGGAGCGTATGATTATGAAGATTATTACCGGCGGAGTTACCGCAGCGAAAGGCTTCCAGGCAGCATCTACAGCTGCCGGAATCAAATATCAGGGAAGAACAGATATGGCAATGGTTTACAGCGAGAAACCATGTGTGGCAGCAGGAACTTTTACTACTAATATCGTAAAAGCAGCACCGGTCAAATGGGATCAGGATATCGTGTACAATCATCCGAGCGCACAGGTGATCATCTGCAACAGTGGTATTGCCAATGCATGTACCGGCGAAGAAGGGTTTGGTTACTGCCGTGCGACTGCGAAAGCGGCAGCAGAAACTTTAAATGTAGATGAAAACAGCGTTCTTGTTGCATCTACCGGTGTTATCGGTATGCAGCTTCCAATCGAAAAGCTTTCTGCCGGTGTCAAAGCGATGGCCCCGAAGCTTCAGGGAACACTGGAAGCAGGAAATGATGCGGCGAAGGCAATTATGACAACTGATACAAAAGAAAAAGAAGTGGCTGTAGAGATTGAGGTTGGTGGTAAGACCGTTACGATCGGTGGTATGTGTAAAGGTTCCGGAATGATTCATCCGAATATGTGCACCATGCTTGGTTTTGTCACCACAGATGCATGCATTTCCAAAAAACTTCTGCAGGAAGCACTGAGCGAAGATGTAAAAGATACCTATAATATGGTATCTGTTGACGGTGATACTTCCACAAATGATACCGTACTTCTGCTTGCAAACGGTATGGCAGAAAACCCGGAGATTAATGAGAAAAACGAAGATTATCAGAAGTTCTGTGAGGCATTGAATTATATCAATACTACACTTGCAAAGAAAATTGCCGGTGACGGTGAGGGTGCAACGGCGCTGTTTGAGGTCAAGATCATTGGTGCCGAGAGCAAAGAACAGGCAGTAACTTTAAGTAAATCCATTGTTACGTCTTCGCTGACTAAAGCAGCAATTTACGGACACGATGCAAACTGGGGAAGAATCCTTTGTGCAATGGGATATTCCGGTGCACAGTTTGATCCGGAAAAAGTAGATCTTTATTTTGAAAGCAAAGCAGGAAAGATTCAGATCATCGAAAATGGTGTGGCAGTTAACTACAGCGAAGAAGAGGCAACAAAGATCCTTTCCGAAGATGCAGTGACAGCAATCGCCGATGTAAAGATGGGTGACTGCACAGCAACTGCATGGGGCTGTGACCTTACTTACGATTATATCAAGATTAATGCAGATTACAGATCATAAAGGGTGAAAAAGAATAAAAATCGAGGAGAAATGAACAATGGTAAATCAGAAATATCTGGATAAAGCAGAAACACTTATCGAGGCCCTTCCTTATATACAGCGCTTTAACCGTAAAATCGTAGTTGTAAAATACGGCGGGAGTGCCATGCTGGACGAAGAACTCAAAGCGAATGTCATCAAGGACGTTGTTCTTCTGAAGCTGATCGGATTCAAACCGATCATCGTTCATGGCGGCGGTAAGGAAATCAGCCGCTGGGTCAATAAAGTCGGCATGGAACCACGTTTTGTCAATGGGCTGCGTGTGACAGATAAGGACACAATGGAGATTGCTGAGATGGTTCTTGCAAAAGTAAACAAAGAACTTGTCACACTGGTAGAATCTCTCGGTGTACAGGCAGTCGGCATCAGCGGAAAAGACGGCGGCCTTCTTCAGTGCCACAAGAAACTTTCCAAAGGTGAAGATATCGGATATGTAGGGGACATCGAAAAAGTTAATCCGAAGGTTCTGCAGGATCTCCTCGAAAGAGATTTTCTTCCGATTGTATTTCCGATTGGATTTGATACAAACTTTGATTCTTATAATATCAATGCAGACGATGCAGCGTGTGCGATCGCTGAGGCTGTTCATGCAGAAAAACTGGTATTTCTTTCTGATATCGAAGGTGTATACAAGGACAAAGATGATCCGGGTTCACTGATTTCCGAACTTCATGTACACGAAGCAGAAAAACTGATCAGCGAAGGCTACGTAGGCGGTGGCATGATTCCGAAACTGCAGAACTGTATCGATGCCATCGAAGAAGGTGTAAACAGAGTACATATCCTTGACGGACGTATCCCGCACAGCCTCCTTCTGGAGATATTCACAAACAAAGGTATCGGAACAGCTATTTTGAGAGAAGACGGGGAGAAATATTACAATGAGCATGAATGAACAGATGAATCATGCAGAAGAAAACATTCTGCATACATATAATCGTTTCCCGGTCATGTTTGACCATGGCGAGGGATGTTATCTTTATGATACAGAGGGCAAAAAATATCTCGACTTTGCTGCAGGAATTGCAGTAAACTCACTGGGATATCATTATCCTGGCTATGATGAGGCTCTGAAAGCTCAGATCGACAAACTGACACATATTTCCAATCTTTATTATAATGAGCCGATGAGTGAAGCCGGAGAAAAACTGGTCAAAGCAAGCGGACTTTCCAAAGCTTTCTTTACGAACAGTGGTACCGAAGCAATTGAAGGTGCGCTGAAATCGGCACGTAAATATGCTTATACAAAATACGGCAAAGAAGCAGGAAAATACGAGATCATCGCGATGAACCATTCTTTCCACGGAAGAAGCATGGGCGCACTTTCTGTTACAGGAACCGAACACTACAGAGAACCGTTTGAGCCACTTGTCGGTGGTGTGAAATTCGCAGATTTTAATGATCTGGACAGCGTCAAAGCGCAGATTACAGACAAAACATGTGCGATCATTACAGAAGTTGTACAGGGCGAAGGTGGAATTTATCCGGCGAAGAAAGAATTTCTTGAAGGGCTCCGCGCACTGTGTGATGAAAAAGACATCATCCTGATTTTTGATGAAATCCAGTGTGGGATGGGACGTACCGGATGTTATTTTGCATGGCAGTCATACGGTGTGAAACCGGATGTGATGACCTGTGCAAAAGCTCTGGGCTGCGGTGTACCGGTCGGTGCATTTGTTCTTGGAGAAAAAGCGGCAGCAGCATCTCTTGTACCGGGAGATCACGGCACAACTTATGGTGGAAACCCGTTCGTATGCGCAGCTGTCAGCAAAGTGTTTGACATTTATGAAAAAGACGATATCCTTGCACATGTGCAGGAACTGACCCCGTATCTGGAAGAACAACTGGATAAACTTGTGGATAAGTATCCGGTTGTAGCAGCTCGTCGTGGAAAAGGTTTCATGCAGGGACTGGTCATCACCGGAACAACAGTCGGAAGTATCGTGACAAAAGCACTTGAGAACGGACTTCTGGTAATTTCCGCAGGAAGCGATGTACTGCGTCTTGTACCACCGCTTGTGATCACAAAAGAAAATATCGATGAGATGGTCGAAAAATTAGAAAAGAGCCTGGCGTAATCCGCCGGGCTCAAATTATTTTATACTGTTCAGATCAATGTGTCTTTTAATCGCTGCGAAGCTCTCAGAACTGATTACATGCTCGATCTTGCAGGCATCGTTTGCTGCAACGACCGGATTGACACCAAGCTTTTCCAGCCATTCAGAAAGGAAAAGATGACGTTCGTAGATTTTTTCGGCAGTTGCGCGCCCTGTCTCTGTAAGATAAAGATATCCTTCAGGAGATACGGTGATCTGATCTGTTTCGCGAAGCTTTTTCATTGCAACACTGACACTGGATTTCTTGAAGCCAAGTTCAGAGGCAACATCTACGGAACGTACAACCGGATGTGATTTGCTTAAGATTAAAATAGTTTCCAGATAGTTTTCAGCAGATTCGTTTGTATGCATTCCTTACACCTCAATTTCTTTTGATCTAATTGAAAATGATTCCTCATTTAGTTGCATAAAAATTCAAGATTATTCCTCAAATTTGTATTACTTCTATGATAACATATTTTAGCTGCTGAGACAACCAAAATGTCACTGTTTACTACGGATACTACCTGTGAACGGTAACATAAAATTTTCTGTAATGTACAAAGACATCACACAAAATTTACTGTAACATCCGGGGATTTTTAGAAAAAAACATTGGTTATATGATACGGATAAAAGTTAAGCAGAACAAATAGAAGTTATGCATAGCAAATAATAGTTTTACACAACGAAAAAAAGTACTTGACAGCTTACAAACGTTAGCATATACTAACCAATGTAAGAAAAGTAAACAGAGATTAACTGTGAACTTTTTTAATAAAGAAAAAAATTCTCAACAAGATCCTGACAGCAGAATCTGAGAATATGAATCCAAACAGAAAGTGAGCTGATACATATGATGCCTTTAACTATGGCAGGAATCGGTGAGAAATGTAAAATTCAGAAAGTTGGAGGAAATGACGAGACAAGACGTTTTCTTGCAAACCTCGGATTTGTAAATGATGCAGAAGTGAGTATAGTGTCTGCAATCGGCGGAAACGTGATCGTTAACATCAAAGATGCCCGCGTAGCAGTTAACTCAGATATGGCAAGACATATTATGATATGACACCAGTCTTCAAAGGCTCAGACGTCGAGCGTGTTTACACGCAGAGACGTATGGACTTGGTAGACGCCTAAACATGAGAAAGAAGCAAGTTCCATTAAGACGCTATGAACAACGAGAATAGTGAATTAATGAACGCGGCGGATTTCGAAAGTTTGCAGAATTGCGAAAGCTGCAAGGCAGCGGAGCGATTCGTCAGGTATTAATTATTATAGAAAGTCATAAAAGCTTTAAGCAATATAACAAAGAGGAGAAAGGAGACTGAACAATGACTTTAGGTGATGCAAAAGTCGGAACTACCGTTGTTGTAACGAAAATTGAAGGAGATGGCGCATACAAACGTCGTATCATGGACATGGGAATTACAAAAGGAAGTGAGCTGTACATCAGAAAAGTTGCTCCGCTTGGAGATCCAGTAGAGATCACTGTAAGAGGTTATGAGTTATCCGTAAGAAAGAACGATGCTCAGTGCGTACAGGTAAAATAAGTGCGCAGTAGTGTTCTGTAGGAACTATTATGAAAAATGCAACTGTGTAAGAAGCATGCAGTTACAATAAGAGGGATTAAGGAGGTAAGAAAAAATGGCAATTAAGATTGCACTTGCCGGCAACCCGAACTGTGGTAAAACAACAATGTTCAACGCATTAACGGGAGCTAACCAGTATGTAGGAAACTGGCCGGGAGTTACTGTAGAGAAAAAAGAAGGTAAATTAAAGGGAAAGAAAGGTAAAGGCGAAGAAATCATCGTAACTGACCTTCCAGGTATTTATTCCCTTTCACCATACACACTGGAAGAGGTAGTCAGCCGTGACTATGTTCTCAAAGAAAATCCAGACGTAATCATTGATCTTGTCGATGCAACAAACATCGAGCGTAACCTGTATCTGACCACACAGCTGATCGAGACTGGCGTTCCGGTTGTTATCGCACTGAACATGGCAGATCTTCTTGAAAAGAGAGGAATCAAGATTGACACCAAGCGTCTTTCCATGCTGCTTGACTGCCCGATCATTGAGACATCTGCACTGAAAGGTGAAGGTCTTGACAAGCTGATCGATGAAGCAGTAAAAACTGCAAAGAAGAGCAGTGTAGATCTTCCGAAAGAAATCTTTACAAAAGAGATGGAAGAAGCAATCAGTGAAGTAAAGGAAGTTCTTCCGTCCTCCATCACAGAAGACAAGAAGAGATGGTATGCAGTAAAATTCCTTGAGAATGACGAAAAAGTAAAAGAGGCTATGAAGCTTTCTGCTTCCGGCCAGTCTCTGGTAGACAGCAAACGTCAGGATCTTGAGAAGAAACATGACGATGATATGGAAAGTATCGTAACAGATGAGAGATACAAATTCATCCAGAAAATCGTTAATACAACCGTTAAAAAAGCAAAAGACAAACTGACTGTATCTGATAAGATCGACCGTATCGTTACCAACCGTATCCTCGGTATCCCGATCTTCGTTGCAATCATGTGGCTTGTATATTATGTATCTGTAACAACTGTTGGTACATTCGTAACAGACTGGACAAACGATGTATTCGTAGTAGCTATTCAGGACTTCTTTACAAATATCCTTACCAGCCTCGGTGCCGGTGATATGGTAATGGGACTTGTAGTTGATGGCATCATCGGTGGTCTCGGTGCAGTACTTGGATTCGTTCCTCAGATGGCAATCCTGTTCCTGTTTCTGTCCATCCTTGAAGATTGTGGTTACATGGTACGTATCGCATTTGTTATGGACCGTGTATTCCGTCACTTCGGACTTTCCGGTAAGAGTTTCATTCCGCTTCTGATTTCATCAGGATGCGGTATCCCTGGTATCATGGCTTCCAAGACCATCGAGCAGGACAATGACAGACGTCTTACTATTATGACAGCAACCTTTATTCCTTGTGGTGCAAAACTTCCGGTTATCGCTCTTATGGGCGGTGTAATTGCCGGTGAGACTGCAGGATATGCAGAGAGCTCATTCATTGCTCCGCTGATGTACTTTATCGGTATTGTAGCTGTACTTGTAGCTGCAATCATCCTTAAGAAAACAAAACCGTTCTCCGGTAAACCGGCTCCTTTCGTAATGGAGCTTCCGCAGTATCATATTCCGCAGGTTAAAACAGTTCTTCTTCATGTATGGGAAAGACTGAAAGGATTCATTATCAAAGCAGGTACAATCCTCTTCCTTGCCTGCGTAGTAATGTGGTTCCTTGGCGGATTCGGATTTACAGATGGTGGATTCGGTATGGTAGAAGACAGCGCAGACAGCCTTATGGCAGCAATCGGCGGTGTGATCGCTCCGCTCTTTGCTCCGCTTGGATTTGGTGAGTGGCAGCCGGTTGCAGCTTCTATCTCCGGTTTCACAGCAAAAGAAGCTATTGTATCTACAATGGGTGTTCTGGCTAACGTAGCCGGTGATACAGAAGATGCAGTAAACGTTGCAGCAGGTGTTGCAAGCTGGTTCCCGACAGGTATCGCAGCTTTCTCTTTCCTGATGTTCAACCTTCTTGATTCTCCTTGCCTTGCAGCTATCGCAACAATGGCAAAAGAAATGAATGACAGAAAATGGTTCTGGTTCGCAATTCTCTTCCAGAATATATTCGCTTATATCGTATGCCTCTGCTTCTATCAGATCGGTTCCTTCGTAACCGGCGGAGCATTTGGTATCGGTACTGTAGTAGGATTTGCAGTACTTATCGTAATGCTGTTCCTGCTGTTCAGACCAGATCCGTACAAAGACCAGAAAGTTTACTCCAAACGTTCTGTACAGGCATAAGAAATTATGAAATAATAAAGGGGCTGGATACAAAGATGTGTCCGGCCTCTGCTTTCAGCTTAAAGAAAGTTATTCCGGATGAAACGGAGAAGCAAATTGTGTGGTTGGCAGTAGTAATTAAGCCTACAAATAAGAGAGGATGAGTAAAATGCTAGCAAATATAATTATAATGGTTCTGATTCTCGGATATTGTGCATTCGTGATCTATAAGAGTGTAAAGAATTCCAAAGAAGGCAAACATATGGGATGCGCCGGATGCAGCGGAAGTTGCGGAAGCTGTGGCGGATGCAGTGGGGCTGCTTTTAAGGGAACTGCACAGTCTTCTTACAAGGAGAAGCATCTGAAATAGGAGGAAACAACATGGGAAATTCAACAGGATCCACGATGTACATGTTTGGTGCGGTAATCATCATTTACATTGTCGGAATGCTGATCTATCAGGGATTCCAGTGGCTCAGGAAAAAAAGACAACAGAAAAAAGATGAAGAGTTCAGAAGAGGTAACGAATAATGGTTGACATAATAGTTGTACTGATCGTGGTTATTTTACTTGGATTTGCTCTGAAAGGCTCCATCAAACACTTTAAAGGTGACAGTCCGTGCTGTGGCGGTGGTGGCGGAACCGTTGTCCTGGATATTCCGGATAAAAAACTGGATAAGCCGGTTCTTGGAAAGAAAGTTCTCAAGATTTCCGGTATGCACTGCGAACACTGTGTAAAAGCAGTTACCGAAGCGATCAATAAGGTGGACGGTGCTTCCGCAAAAGTAAATCTTTCCGAAAACGAAGCAGTCGTTTCCTATGACCGCGAACTTGATGAGGAACAGCTTAGAAGAATCGTCAAAGATGCCGGATACAGAGTCGTAAGCATCAAATAATATACGGTAAATGAAATATCATTTTTTCGGATCCCACGGCGTAAAGCTGCGGGATCCTTTTCGGTTTCGAAGGGTTAATATGATATTGTGTTAAAAGGGATGCCTGTATAAAATACAGATTTTGTGCATATGCTGATAATAAAATCAACAGGTGGATACAGGAAAAAGAGACCACCTGATCTGTACGGAGGTATTTTATGTGGGGATTTCTGGTGGCACTGATTTCCGGCGCATTGATGAGTGTTCAGGGTGTTTTTAATACGGAAGTGACAAAACAGACCAGTCTCTGGGTATCGACCGGGTGGGTACAGCTTTCTGCGTTTGTGGTATGCGTGGCAGCGTGGCTTTTTACCGGACGGCAGAGCATTGGAGCACTCTGGCAAATTGAAAATAAATATACACTGCTGGGTGGTGTAATCGGAGCTTTTATTACGATCACGGTGATTCAGAGTATGGGTGCGCTGGGTCCGGCAAAAGCGGCAATGCTGATCGTGATCTCGCAGCTTATCGTAGCATACGTGATTGAACTTTTCGGAATGTTTGGTGTAGAGCGAGAACCTTTTGTATGGAGGAAAGTCCTTGGAATGCTGATTGCGATTGCCGGGATCGTGATTTTTAAATGGGAATAGGGGTTGTAAAACCCTGTAAAATTCGTTAAAATGAAATATGGTTAAGTATGAAAATCGGGGAAGTCTGCCGTAATGCTACGGAGGGAAGTGAACCGAATGATCATAACAAAAAAATATAAACTGATCATCTGTATTTTGTGGTTGTTTTGCAGTGTTGCTTTGAGTGGTTGCAGAGACCGTCGGAGTGAAATGCTGCTGACGGGTCAGGCTGAGACAGAAAATACAAAGACACCGGAAGAGACGGAAGCTGTAGATGCAGAAATAACAAAGGCAGCCAAAGAGGAAGAACAGGCGGAGCCGGTTGAGACTCCGACAGAGACTGCCGAGACTCAGGCAAAGATATTTGTGGATGTCTGTGGAGCGGTTGTAAATCCCGGTGTATATGAAATGGAAGGTGACAGCCGGATTTTTCAGGCGATCGAAGCGGCGGGAGGTTTTTTGCCGGAAGCGGCGACGAGACTTGTCAATCAGGCGCAGCCGGTCAGTGATGGTCAGCAGATTTATGTACCTACACAGGAAGAAGCAGAAGCTGGCGATTATTCGATGCAGGAAGAAAGTACATCCACTGCCGTAAGGTCAGGAGGCAATACGGATGAGAGTGTTTCCGGTATGGTCAATATCAATACCGCGGATGCTGCGGCACTGAAGACACTGACAGGAATCGGAGAGGCCAAGGCACAGGCAATCCTTTCCTATCGAGAAGAACACGGAGCTTTTTCTACGGTGGAGGAAATCATGCAGGTACCCGGGATCAAAGAAAGTACATTTTCGGCGATCAAGGATAAAATAGCAGTAAAATAAGGAGAAAAGAATGAGCAGGAAAGTTTTAGTGGTGGATGACGAGAAACTGATCGTAAAAGGAATCCGTTTCAATCTGGAGCAGGATGGCATGGAGGTTGACTGTGCATACGACGGCGAGGAAGCAGTCGAGAAAGCAAAGGCAAATAAATATGACATCATTCTTCTGGATCTGATGCTTCCGAAGATGGACGGACTGGAGGTATGCCAGCAGATCAGGGAATTTTCCAATGTTCCGATCGTTATGCTGACTGCAAAAGGTGAAGATATGGACAAGATTCTGGGACTGGATTACGGTGCAGATGACTATATCACAAAACCGTTCAATATTCTGGAAGTCAAGGCACGTATTAAGGCGATCATGCGTCGTGCACGTTCCGAACATGAAGAAAAAGAAAAAGCAAAGACGATCGAGTCCGGAGATCTGAAACTGGACTGCGAGAGCCGCCGTGTATTTATTGCAGGCAAGGAGATCAATCTTACCGCAAAAGAGTTTGACGTGCTGGAACTTCTGGTGTTCAACCCGAACAAAGTTTACAGCCGTGAGAACCTTCTGAATATCGTTTGGGGATATGAGTATCCGGGAGATGTCAGAACTGTGGATGTACATATCCGTCGCCTCCGCGAAAAGATCGAGACCAACCCGAGCGAGCCCAAATATGTACACACCAAATGGGGTGTAGGATATTATTTCCAGGCGTAAGATATGGTAACAAAAAAGAAAACCAAATTTTTTAAGAGCCTGCGTTTTCGCATTATGGTCATTCTGGTCATTCTCGGAATCGTGCCGGGAATCATTGTGGCACAGCTCATGATCGGCAATTATAAACAGCAGGCGATTGAGGTACGGACAGGCGAGATACGGACGCAGTGCGTAATACTCTGCAACCAGATCATTAAAGAAAACTATCTCAATGATCCGAACTCAGAGTCGATCAACAGCAAACTCGAGGTTCTGTCCAACGCTTACGGTGGCAGGATCATGCTGGTGGACCGTGACTTCAAAGTGGTCAAAGATACCTATAATGTAGATGAAGGCAAGATACTGATCTCGCCGAAAGTGGTCAAATGCTTTAAAAGCGGAGAGGCTACTGACTATCGTCAATATGGACAGACGCTGGAACTTGCTGTTCCGGTCAGAAGTGCTGATGTGCCGCAGATGCAGGGTGCATTGCTGGTAAATATTTCTATGAGTGCTGTGATGGCTACCGTGAGCGAACTGGAGCAGAGAGGCATGCTGATCGTAGGAATCATCATTGTGCTGTCGATATTCCTTTCGTATATTCTGGCAGCTGTACTTGTCAAACCGCTGGCGAGAGTTACAAAGTCCATTGAAGACCTCACAGATGGTTATCAGAAAGATGAGATTTCTGTACCGGATTATACAGAGACCGAACTGATCACAGATGCATTTAATAAAATGCTGACGAGAATGAAAGTACTGGACGAATCGCGATCCGAGTTTGTGTCCAATGTGTCACATGAATTAAAGACACCGATGACTTCTATGAAAGTGCTGGCTGATTCGCTGGTTGGTCAGGAAGGCGTGCCGGAGGAACTTTATCAGGAATTTATGCGTGATATTACAGCTGAGATCGACAGAGAAAACCGTATTATCACGGATCTTCTGACACTGGTTAAAATGGACAAGAAATCAGCTGATCTTCAGATCAGCCATATGAATATCAATCAGCTTCTTGAGGACATTCTCAAGCGACTTCGTCCGATTGCAGACAAGCGTAATATTGATCTGATCCTTGACAGTTTCCGACCGGTAGAAGCGGATGTAGATGAGTTGAAATTTACTTCGGCGATCAGCAATCTGGTCGAAAATGCAATCAAATATAATGTGGATGACGGATGGGTACGCGTCTCAATTGATGCGGACCACAAGGATTTTTATGTCACAGTAGCAGATTCCGGAATGGGTATACCGGAGGATTCACTGGATCGTATTTTTGAGCGCTTTTATCGTGTAGATAAATCGCATTCAAGGGAGATCGGTGGAACGGGCTTAGGACTTGCGATAACAAGAAGTACGATCACAATGCATCATGGTGTGATCAAAGTATTCAGCAAAGAAGGGGAAGGAACGACATTTTCCGTTCGTGTGCCCCTGTCATATATTCCGTAGGAGGTGCCGGATGAAGAAATCAGTTAGCATACTTCTTCTGGCAGCACTGATATGCAGTCTTTTTGCAGGATGCAGCATTGAGACGAAAACGCAGTCAGGCACGGAAGAAAGTAAATACAGTTTTTATTATCTGAATGCGTCAGAAACGGTACTGAAAGAAGAACCGTATGAGCCAAAGGAAGAAACAACCGAATTTATGGTTAAAGATCTGATGCAGAAACTTGGCAAGAAAGAAGTTCTGGACGGAGGAGTCAGCCTGCTTCCGGAAGAGGTGTCGATCAATTCATATGATGTACAGGACGATCTTCTGGTCATTGATTTCAGCAAAGAGTACAGTGATATGAGTAAAGTACGTGAGATCATGACACGTGCAGGAATCGTGCAGACGCTTTTGCAGGCGCCAGACATCGCAAAGATTCGATTTACCGTAGTCGGACAGGCACTCAAAGACTCACGAAACGAAGAAATTGGTGAAATGACCGGCAAAACATTTGCAGAGTATTCCGGAAAAGACACTGAAAGCTATCGGTATGATACGTTTACGCTGTATTTTGCAGACAAAAGCGGCAAAAAGCTTGTGAAGGAAGTACGAAATGTCTATTACAGACGTTCTCTTCCGAAAGAGCGCATTGTACTTGAACAGCTTGCGAAAGGACCGATGGAAGAGGGACATTATCCGACGATATCGGAACATTCTTCTGTATTGAGTGTGATAACGGCGGATAAGATCTGTTATGTCAATATGAACAGTGCTTTCCGTGAAGGAACAGCGGATGTGTCCGAGGACATTTCGGTTTATTCTGTTGTAAATTCTATTCTGGATTCCTGTGATGCAGAAAAAGTCCAGATTTCCGTTGAGGGCAGTATGGACGGTGATTTCCAGGAAAGTCTGCCGTTATACAAATTTTATGAAAAAAATGAAGATCTTATTGCGCAGGACGACAAAAAGAAGTCCTGAGAAAATTCTATAAACATGCAGAGCCATACAGAAAGGAAAGACAATGAAAAGACGCCCGGTGTGTCTGGTCTGTCTGTTTCTGATGCTTTGTCTCTATGTGACGGATCTGGTGGGGATTTCTATGATAAACGGAAATCCGCTGCCGGTGTCTGTACAGAAGTATATTTCGGAACATCCGAAACTTACTGTAAGCGGCGAGGTGCAGGAATGTCAGGCTGAAGAGTATTCTCTTTCTGTCTATCTGAAACAAGTCTGTCTGACTGTCGGGTCAGAACAAATTCCCATTGAAAATATAAAAGTTTATCTGAATAAAGAAGAGCAGATCCGAATCGGGATGTTTTTGCGGGTCTGTGGAAAATTAGAAGAGATTCCGGGACCTCGAAATCCCGGAGAATTTGATTCAAAACAGTATTATGCATGCCGGAAAATCTATTACCAGATGAAAGACGGGGAAGTCTGTGACAAAAGTACCGGTTATTCATACTTTGGACAGTTTTTGCAGGAAATCCGCCAGAAAGCGGAAACTATACTGGACGAAGCGGCCGGGGCATATGCAGGGATTTTTCAGGCAATGATCCTTGGAGAGAGAGGAAATCTTGATGCAGAAACAAAAATGCAGTACCAGATGGCCGGAATCATGCATATACTTGCGATTTCGGGACTGCATATCAGCTTTGTCGGTATGGGCTTCTTTCGATTGTTGAAAAAGGCAGGAGCCGGAAACGGTGTGGCCGGTGCGGTCTCGGCATTTCTGATCTATGCTTATGGGATCGTGACAGGGGGAAGCGTGTCTGCAATGCGTGCGGTCGGAATGTTTCTGGTGCTGGTCGGCGCCGGAATAGCGGGGAGAAGTTATGATCTCCTAAGTGCAATGGCGCTTTCAGCAATCGTGCTTTTGCTGGACGCGCCGGCATACCTGTACAATGTGAGTTTTTTGCTGTCGTTTGGGGCGGTGATTGGAATCGGTGCCCTGACACCGGAAATCTGTTCCCTGCTTAATCTGAAAAAAAGGACAGCAAAAAGTCTTGCCGGTTCGGTAATTGTGTGGTTGATAACACTTCCGATTGCATTACACGCGTATGGAGAAGTGTCGCTTGCCGGTGTGATTCTGAATCTGCTTGTGCTGCCGACATCGGGGATTGTGCTGGCAAGTGGGATTTTTGCATTGCCGGTGGGAATATTTGTGATTGAAATTGCGAAGAGGGTAGTATTTCCGGGAAAATGTGTGCTGTTTTTATACGAAAAACTATGTGAAGTGGTGGGCTGGATACCGCACAGCACCTGGATCGCGGGAAGTCCCCAGCTGTGGCAGTGTGCGGTGTATTATGTGATGCTGGGTGTGGCTTTTACGGGAGTGAAATGGGGGAAGAAGGCAGCGTCCGTTGCTTTAGTGATATTTGCAGTCGTTTTTCTTGGATATCATTCCCGTAATGGATTAGCGATCACCTGTCTGGACATCGGGCAGGGGGACTGTTGTGTACTTAAAATGCCCGGGGGAGAGAATTTCCTGATCGATGGTGGCAGCAGTAATAAGAAAAATACTGCAGTCTATCAGATTCTTCCGTATCTGAAAAATCAGGGAATTGCGATACTTGACGGGATTTTTGTTTCACATACAGATCAGGATCATATCAGTGGGATCGAGGAACTTCTGGAACTATGCGCACAGAAGCTTACGACAGTGCGTGTCAAAAATCTGATTTTGCCGGACTGGGATACGACAGGTGGGGAGTACGAGAAGCTGAAAATGCTGGCAGAGCAGACTGGAATTCGGGTACAGACTGTCCGGGAGGGGAATCTGCTTAAAACAAAGGAAGCTCAAATAGAGATTCTGGCACCGGAAAACGGGGCGGATGGCAGTGATACGAATGAAGACGGCATGGTCATGAAAGTTCATTTTGGAAAGTTTCGGGGACTTTTTACCGGGGATATCGGGGCAGAGACTGAGAAAAAGCTGCTGGATTCAATGGAAGATGTGGACTTTCTGAAGGTGGCACATCATGGATCAAAATATTCGACCTGTCAGGGATTTCTGGATGTTGTAAGTCCTGAGATTGCGGTGATTTCCTGTTCGGCAAAGAATACATACGGTCATCCGTCGGCAGATACAATAAAAAAGCTGGAAGATTGCGGTGCGCAGGTGGAATATACGATGAAAAACGGAGCGATTACTGTGCGGACAGACGGGGAAGGAATCTGGCTGGACAGATTTATAGATTGAGAAAAAAGAAAAAATCGTCTATACTAGAGAAACAGATAGGGTGATTTTCAGGAGGATTTGTCAGCATTGAAGAATTTACAGGAAGATATTAAGACAGGCAATTTTAAAAATGCGTACCTTTTATTTGGCGAAGAAACATATCTTAAAATCCAGTATAAAGAAAAACTGATACATGCGTTGAATCCCGATGATGATACCATGAATTTCAGTAAATATGAAGGCAAAGGAATCGAAGTAAGAGAAATGATCGATCTCTGCGAGACGATGCCCTTTTTTGCAGACCGCAGAGTAGTTTTGGTAGAAAATTCGGGATTTTTCAAAAATAAATGTGACGAGCTGGCGGATTATATGAAGGAGCTTCCTGACTACCTGCGTATTATTTTTGTGGAGGAAGAAGTCGACAAACGAAACAGGATGTACAAAGCAGTCAAAAGCTGTGGCAGAATTGTGGAATTTGCAAAGCAGGATGAGAAAACTCTGATGCGCTGGGCGGCAGGAATCCTTGCGAAGGAAGGCAGAAGAATCCGTCCGGGAGATATGGAACTGTTCCTGACAAAGACCGGCACGGATATGGGAAATATCCGTATGGAGCTGGAAAAGCTGATCACGTACACGATGGGAAAAGATGTCGTCACAGCAGAGGATATCGAGGAAATCTGTACCACACGGACTGAAAACAAAATTTTTGATATGGTACGTGCCGTTACGGAAAAGAATCAGCGTAAAGCACTGGATCTGTACAATGATCTTCTGACACTGCGTGAGCCGCCAATGAGGATTCTGTTTCTGCTTTCGAAGCAGTTCCGGCAGATGTGTCTTGCGAAGAAGATGTCGGTGGAGGGAGCTTCCCAGAATGAGATAGCCACAAGACTGGGCGTGCCGTCGTTTGCGGTGAGAAATCTGCTGGCATGTGCGAGGGCATACAAGATTGAGGAGCTTGAAAAAGCGGAGGAGGATTTTGTAGATGCAGAGGAGGCCGTGAAGACCGGGAGACTGCAGGATGTATTGAGTGTGGAATTGTTGATTGTAAAATATAGTATGAAATAAATAAAACAAACAGGTGAGAAAAGTCTGGTGGAAGGAACAAAACCTCTGACAGCTATCCCATCTGCGAGCAGTTTCGATATCTGGTTGTACTAGGCTATGATCTGTCTGCTAAACCCATTCAGGAATGCCAGCAAACTCGCTGACGCTTAGACAGAGCTGGCATTTCTGAATAACGCAGACATTTCAGAACCAAGTACAACTACAGATATCTGCAAAGGCTCGCGGAATGGGATAGCTGTCGAGGTTTTTGTGCTTTCAGGACAGAAATAGTCTCACCTGTTTCACTTTATTTATCTCGCGGTAGTCAGCGCCGCCCTAGAGAAAGAGGATCGTGCTATATATTGGAAAGGTGGAGTGAAAAATTTGAAAAAGGTGTGAATCAGAGCAGGAAAAGTCTGTGAACAGAGCTGGGGAATACGGGACCGGGAACATCTGCAGGGGATGTAGATTTTCTTTGGTGCTGTACAACTATGTTATTCATAAAAATCACACTGTCTGAGCCGAAGGCGAGTTTGTGATTTTTATGGATGGTTTTAATAGTTGAGCGGCACCTTAGAAAATTTCAGTCCCGAAGCCGTTCTCGGTCCCGTATTCCTATAGCTCTGCCCCACGATATTTCCTGTCTGAATACCTTTTCCGGCATATTTCCTTACACCTTTACAATAATATACACAGGTGTCTTGACACCTAACATGTCGGGTAGTATAATCACAAAACAGAAAACACAAATCCAAACCCAAAAGAAAATCCGGCATCACCGGTACGAGGACACAAAAAATGAAAGAAAATTACGACGTCATTATCGTAGGAACAGGAGCAGCGGGCCTTTACTGTGCCCTGAACCTCCCGGAGCGCACAAATATCCTGATGATCACCAAACAGGAAGCGGATCAGTCTGATTCTTTCCTTGCACAGGGCGGTATCTGCATGCTGCGCGGAGAAGACGATTATAATGATTACTTTGAAGATACCATGCGTGCAGGACATTACGAAAATGACAAAAAAGCGGTTGATCTTATGATCCGCAGCTCCAACAGCATCATCCGTGATCTTCTTCAGCGCAATGTTACATTTGCGAGAACTCCGGACGGAGAACTTGATTTTACAAGAGAAGGTGCACATTCCCAGCCGAGAATTCTTTTTTATAAAGATATCACAGGCAAACAGATTACACAGACTTTACTTGAACAGGCACGCACCAGAGATAATATCGAAATCTGCGAATACATGACGATGGTCGATTTGATTTCTGACGACAATATCTGCGGCGGTATAGTTATCATGGATGAGCAGAATGAGGTTTACCCGGTACATGCGTCCAACGTTGTACTGGCATGCGGCGGACTTGGAGGCCTTTATAAGAATTCCACGAACTTCCCGCATATTGCCGGTGACGGTCTCGGAATTGCGATGAAACATCAGGTCGTTCTTGAACATCTTGATTACATACAGATTCATCCGACAACACTTTATTCTCGTAAGCCGGGCAGAAGATTCCTGATTTCCGAATCTGTCCGTGGTGAAGGTGCACTTCTCTATGACAAGAACGGACAGCGTTTTACAGATGAGCTGCAGCCACGTGATCTTCTGAGTCAGAAGATTTTCGGGCAGATGAAAAAAGACGAGACAGAATTTGTCTGGGAAGATATGCGTCCGCTGGGCGAAGATACGATTATGAAACATTTCCCGAATATTTTCCACAGATGTCTTGAAGAAGGTTTTGATCCACGCAAAGAGCCGATTCCGGTCGTTCCGGCGCAGCACTATTTCATGGGCGGAATCAAAGTTGACCTGGGAAGCCGTACTTCTATGAAGGGGCTGTATGCCTGCGGTGAGACGAGCTGTAATGGTGTTCACGGCAAAAACAGACTGGCAAGTAATTCCCTGCTGGAATCTCTGGTCTTTGCAAGAAGAGCGGCAGATGATATAATTTTCGGAAAGAAGCATGAGCCGTGCAGACTCGGTTCTGTAGATATGAAACCATATGAAGACAAAGAAGCAGTACTGGATGGTTATCACAAAATGGTATTAAAGGAAATCGAAAGGATGAAAATGAGCCATGAATGAAATTACAATGAAAATGCAGGCGGATCAGTTAATCCGTATGGCGTTGCAGGAAGATATCACGAGCGAGGATGTTTCTACAAATGCAGTAATGCCGACTGCCACAAAGGGAACCGTTGACCTGATCGCAAAAGAAGATGGAGTGGTTGCCGGACTGGAAATCTACGCGAGAGTATTTACGATCCTTGATGAAAAGACAGAAATTGATCTTCATTGCAAGGACGGAGATGAAGTAAAAAAAGGTGAGCTGATGGCCACTGTAACCGGAGATATCCGCGTACTTCTTTCCGGAGAGCGTGTTGCCCTGAACTATCTGCAGAGAATGAGTGGCATTGCAACTTACACCAGACAGGTGGCAAAGCTTCTTGAAGGAAGTAATGTGACACTTCTTGATACAAGAAAAACAACACCAAACTGCCGTGTATTTGAAAAATATGCAGTAAGAGTCGGGGGCGGACATAATCACAGATACAACCTGTCTGATGGTGTCCTGCTGAAAGACAACCATATCGGAGCTGCGGGCAGTGTTGCAAAAGCAGTCAAGATGGCAAAAGCATATGCCCCATTTGTACGCAAGATTGAGATTGAAGTAGAGACACTTGATCAGGTAAAAGAAGCAGTTGAAGCAGGTGCAGACATTATCATGCTGGATAATATGACACCGGAAGTTATGAAACAGGCTGTTGAACTGATTGACGGAAGAGCGCAGACAGAATGCTCCGGCAACATCACAAAAGAAAATATTCAGAAGATCCGTGAGATCGGCGTTGATTTTGTTTCCAGCGGTGCGTTGACGCATTCTGCTCCGATTCTTGACATTTCCATGAAAAACCTTCATGCGGTATAAGGAGAAAATTCTATGAATACAGGAGAACGACGCGGAGAAATATTAAAGATCCTGAAACAGACGGAAGTTCCGATTGCAGCAAGAGAACTGGCAGGACGTTTTGGGGTCAGCCGTCAGGTGATCGTGCAGGATCTGGCGGTAATCCGTGCATCCACACCGGGAATCCTCTCCACAACAAAAGGCTATGTCATGGAGCAGGACAGCAGCTGTACCCGTGAATTCAAAGTACGTCACAGTCAGGACAAGGCAGCACAGGAGCTGAATCTGATCGTGGATTGCGGCGGACACGTAAAAAATATCAGCATCAGTCACAGGGTTTACGGGCGTGTCAGTGCGGAGATGGATATCCGCTCAAGACAGGATGTCAGAGAATTTATTCAGGCACTGCAAAACAGCCGTTCTACGGTGCTCAGCAGTGCAACTTCAGGATATCATTATCATCTGATTGAAGCATCAAGTGAGGAAAGGCTGGATCTGATCCGGAATCAGCTGGAGAAAGCAGGATTTCTTGCACCACTTCAGCCGTGGGAGCAGCATACAGAGAAAGGTAATATAAAATTATGACAATACAGGAAATTCAGCAGGAGATCCTGCGAATGAAAAAAGAGCAGGATGTCTGTATTCTGGCACATGCGTATCAGGGACAGGAAATACTGGAAGTTGCAGATTATATGGGGGATTCCTATGGACTGAGTGTACAGGGAGCAAAAAGTAAATGTAAAGGTGTGATCATGTGTGGCGTCCGTTTCATGGCAGAGACATGTAAAGTACTGAGTCCGGAGAAAAAAGTATGGCTTGCAAATCCTTCAGCGGGATGCCCGATGGCAGAGCAGCTTGATCTTGAGGGACTCCGTAAACTGAAAGCAGAGCATCCGGATCATACGGTTGTGGCTTATATCAACACGACTTCCGAGCTGAAAACAGAATGTGATGTTTGTGTGACATCTTCTTCGGCGGTTCAGATATGCAGTAAGATTGAAAATGATAAGATTCTGTTTATTCCGGATCCGAATCTTGGAAGATTCGTAGCCGAAAAACTTCCGGAAAAATCCTTTGTTTTCTATAAAGGTGGATGTCCGAGACATATTGTTGTCAGTGCAAAAGATGTCGAAAAAGCTCGAAAAGCGCATCCGGAGGCACTTCTTCTTGTTCATCCGGAATGCCGTCAGGAAGTAGTTGAGCAGGCAGATTATATAGGTTCTACAACAGGCATTATAGATTATGCAAAAAAATCCGATGCAAAAGAATTCATCATCGGTACAGAAAACAGCATCGTTGAACACCTGCAGTTTGCATGTCCGGATAAGCAGTTTTATCCACTTTCCGTTATGCTTACCTGCATGAATATGAAAATTACAACGTTGATGGATATTTATAATTGTCTGAAAGGAACGGGCGGAGAAGTGATTGAACTTCCGCAGGATATCGTTGATGGGGCAGGACGCTGCATTCACCGTATGGTAGAACTTGGCGGCTGATCATACGAATAAAAGAAGAAAAGGCGGGCAGATTTGTAAAGAGATCTGACCGCCTGATTTATAGAAATAAAAAAGACAGTCACTGACGGTTGTGACTGTCCTTTTAATTATAAGCTTATAATTAAAAATAAGTGCTTCCTGAATTAGCCAATGCTGTTGACAGCTTTAGTAAGACGGGAAATTTTTCTTGCACAGTTGTTTTTGTGATAAACACCTTTGGAAGTTGCCTTGCTGATTGTAGAGATAGCCTCTGTAAGAGCAGCCTGTGCAGCAGCTTTATTGTTTTCCTGAACTGCAGCTTCTACTTTTTTGATAGAAGTTTTAACAGCAGAGCGGATAGATTTGTTTCTTGCAGCTTTAGTTCTGTTTACTAAAATTCTCTTCTTAGCAGATTTGATGTTAGCCAATTGGTACACCTCCGTTTCAAATTCTGATATTGTGTCGTTGTTACAGAAACAGACACGGGCGCTTCTGTAAACATGCTTATATATATTAGTACATTTGGCAGGGATTGTCAATACATAATTCACGTAAAAACTACAGATAATTCTTATAAATATTACAGAAAGCAAAAAAATGAAAAAACAGGAGGATGCAGATATGTCGGGGAGCAGAAGAATCAGGACGGATCTTGCGCTTGAAACAACAGAACGGTTTGCGGAGGAAAATGCGGAAATACGGGGTGTGGAAGTGCATGAAGAATACGATGAGGAAAAAGATGTGCGGACGACGGTCGTAAAAATTGTGACGGAAAATGGAGCAAAATCCATGGGACGGCCGCAGGGAACGTATATTACGATTGAGGCGCCGGAGCTTTCGACACCGGATGAGGATTATCACAGAGAAATATCCGAAGAGCTATCGACTCACCTGCGAAAACTGATCGATCTGAAAAAAGAAAAGTCAGTACTTGTCGTTGGGCTGGGAAATGCGGCGATCACTGCTGATGCACTGGGACCTCAGGTAGTGGATAATCTTCTGATGACACGACATATTATAAAAGAATATGGGCTTCGCGGGATCAAACATGAAAAAATGCACCGGATCAGCGGAATCGCCCCCGGAGTGATGGCACAGACCGGTATGGAGACTGCGGAGATCGTGCAGGGAATTGTTTCTGAGACAAAACCGGATGTCGTGGTTGCAATTGATGCGCTTGCAGCAAGGAGTGTACGCAGGCTCAGTCGTACGATACAGATTACGGACACGGGAATTCATCCGGGCTCGGGTGTCGGAAATCATAGAAATGGTCTGACTGAGGAAAATTTACAGGTGAAGGTGATTGGAATCGGTGTGCCGACTGTGGTGGACGCAGCTACGATCGTTCATGATTCGATGGCACACCTTTTGGATACACTGGAGGAAACGGAGCAGAAGGAGTTTTTGGACGAAATGATCGCTCCTAATCTGTACAGTATGTTTGTTACACCGAAAGATGTAGATGAAACTATAAAATATCTGAGTTTCACAATATCTGAAGGTCTGAACATTGCGTTCAGTCAAGTATAATTCGAAAAAAAATATCATAGGATTATCTGAAAGGGGTGATCCTGTGTCAAAGGTCCGGCAGGTATTTTATCTTGTTTTGGAGTGTTGCATATTTGTGGTTCTGGCGGTTGTGCCGGGAGTATTTGCGCTGCAGAAAAATGTATTCCGGCAGCTCCCGCTGTATCGTTTTCTGGAAGGACAGGCCGTGGAAGATCTGCAGAGACAGGATCAGGAGACATATGAAAAGCTGGTGGAGAGTAATACGCGATATCTTGGAAAGATGGTGCGTGAAGAAAATAAAGATGCGAGAGTGACACCGGGAATTACGAAGACGCCACAAATTACAGAATCTGTGAAAAATGAACTGGAAGTGACAGAAACTCCGAAACCAGGGCAGGACAATACTCGGGCGGCTGTGACGGAACCTCCTGCAGAGGAGGAGACTGCAACAGCGGCAGCACAGGTCGTTCCGGTGCCGGAAATCGATCTGGCACCGGAAACACTGGCAGATTATGATTATCTGATGAATCATTTTTTTATTGTAGATTCTGCTACAGAAACAACGGCGGAGCAGATCAATGCTGCTTCTTTTCTGGCAGAAGATCTTACTTTGCCAAAAGAGGTGGGGCTACCACAGATACTTATTTATCACAGCCATTCGCAGGAGACTTTCTGCGATTCAAGGGAAGGGAAAGAGGAAGACACGATCGTCGGAGTGGGAGATTATCTTACAGAACTTCTTTCAGAAACATATGGCTATCAGGTGATGCATGTGACGGAGAAGTTTGATCTTGCGGGAGGCGAGCTGGATCGAAGCAAAGCATATGATTATGCAAGGGCATGGCTGGAGCCTGTTCTGAAAGAAAATCCATCCATACAGGTAGTTATTGATCTGCATCGGGACGGTGTACCGGATGATCGTCGTCTGGTGACGGAGATCAACGGAAAAGAGACGGCACAGTTGCTTTTTTATAATGGACTCAGCCATACGATAAACAGCGGAGATCTTTCATATCTTCCAAATCCTTATATTCAGGACAATCTGGCGTTTTCATTTCAGCTGGAATATCAGGCGGCGCTGTATTATCCGAAACTTTACAGGGGGATTTATCTTGCGGGACTTCGGTATAATCTGCATCTGCGTCCGAGGGCACTGCTTCTGGAAGCGGGGGCGCAGACAAATACTGTGCAAGAGGTAAAAAATGCAATGGAACCGTTTGCAGATATTCTGGATCGGGTGCTGCAGGGAAAATAAAAAAGAAGTTTAAAAAGAAAGACTTGCAAATAAGAACGTATGTTTGTATAATGATAGCATATAGAGACAGAAGTGGCGGAAGAACTGGACTAAAGGTAAATTTCTATGCTATAATGCCCCATGATACGAATCTTTATTATAGAAAGATTATATAAGAAAGAACTTATTTGAAATGACAGTCAGATACATAAGGAGGAACACCGCAGAATGATAGATCAGAGCAAAATCCGCAATTTCTGCATTATTGCACATATAGACCACGGCAAATCCACACTGGCAGACCGTATTATCGAGCAGACGGGGACATTAACCGAGCGTGAGATGCAGTCTCAGGTTCTTGATAATATGGAACTTGAGAGGGAACGTGGAATCACAATCAAGTCACAGGCCGTACGAATCGTATATAAGGCCAGTGACGGAGAAGAATACATTTTCAACCTGATAGATACTCCCGGACATGTCGATTTTAATTACGAGGTGTCGAGAAGTCTTGCTGCCTGCGACGGCGCAGTACTGGTTGTAGATGCGGCACAGGGTATCGAGGCGCAGACACTTGCGAATGTATATCTTGCGCTGGATCATGATCTGGATGTCCTTCCGGTCATCAATAAGATTGACCTGCCAAGCGCGGATCCTGATCGTGTTGTCAGTGAGATCGAAGATGTGATCGGACTTGAGGCAGAGGATGCTCCACGTATTTCTGCGAAGACCGGACTGAATATCGGTGAAGTGCTTGAGCAGATCGTGGCGAAGATCCCGGCACCTCACGGGGATGTAGATGCACCGCTGAAGGCGCTGATCTTTGACTCAATTTATGATGCTTATAAGGGTGTTATTGTATTCTGCCGTATTATGGACGGACGCGTAAAGAAAGGCACACAGATCCGTATGATGGCAACCGGATTTACGACAGAGGTTGTTGAAGTAGGATATTTTGGCGCAGGACAGTTTATTCCGTGTGATGAGCTGACTGCCGGTATGGTTGGATATATTACAGCAAGCATTAAAAATCTTGGTGATACCCGTGTGGGTGATACTGTTACTGATAATGAGAGACCATGTGCTGAGGCACTTCCGGGTTATAAGAAAGTACAGCCGATGGTATACTGTGGTCTGTATCCGGCAGATGGTGCGAAGTATGGTGATCTCCGTGATGCGCTGGAGAAGCTTCAGCTCAATGATGCATCACTGTTTTTTGAGCCGGAGACATCCGTTGCTCTCGGTTTTGGTTTCCGCTGTGGTTTTCTGGGACTGCTTCATCTCGAAATCATTCAGGAACGTCTGGAACGAGAATATAATCTTGACCTTGTAACGACAGCGCCGGGTGTAGTCTACAAGGTATACAAGACAAACGGAGATGTTATCGAGCTGACGAACCCGTCGAATCTTCCGGATCCGTCTGAAATTGAATATATGGAAGAGCCGATGGTAAATGCTGAGATTATGGTAACGACAGAATTTATCGGTGCGATCATGGATCTCTGTCAGGAACGTCGTGGACAGTATGAAGGTATGGAATATATGGAAGAAACACGTGCACTTCTGAAATATAAACTTCCGCTGAATGAGATTATTTACGACTTCTTTGATGCGCTGAAATCCCGATCCAGAGGATATGCTTCTCTTGATTATGAGCTGTGTGGCTATGAGCGCAGTGAGCTTGTGAAGCTCGATATTCTTGTCAATAAAGAAGAAGTCGATGCACTTTCTTTTATTGTACATGCTGATACTGCTTATGAGCGTGGACGCAAGATGTGTGAGAAGCTTAAAGAAGAAATTCCGAGACAGCTCTTCGAAATTCCGATTCAGGCAGCAATCGGAAGCAAGATCATTGCCAGAGAGACCGTACGTGCCATGCGTAAGGATGTACTTGCAAAGTGCTATGGTGGTGATATTTCCCGTAAAAAGAAACTTCTGGAGAAACAGAAGGAAGGTAAGAAACGAATGCGTCAGGTAGGTAATGTGGAGATTCCGCAGAAAGCCTTCATGAGCGTATTGAAACTGGATGATAAATAATCGTAACTGTGAGGGTACTGAACAGTTACAAATAATCTTTGTTCCCGAAGAAAGGGGAGAGGACTATGAAAATCAGATTGTTCAAAACAGTGCTTATATTATGTATACTGGTTTGTTGTGTGACGCTTGCCGGATGTGGCTGTGGAAAGAAAAAGACAGATCCGGCATCGGAGCAGGTTCTTAAGATCAGCATCACACCGACGCCATCTCCGACACCTGAACCGGAGCAGGTCGATTCTGCTGCAGTAACGACGAACGGTGATGTTACGATGGTGAATATCTATGCGGCAGAGAATCCGGGTGTAACGACATCAACGGACAGTACCGCAGATTCAGGTAATACTGACAATTCTGAAAATACAGATGATTCGAGCAGTACGGATGATTCTGAAAATATAAGTGAATCTGACAGTTCAGATCAGGATAATAATTCCGAAGATTCATATGATTCCGAAGATCAGGGGGATAACAGTGAAGAATAACAGGAGAATTCCCCTCGAGCTGTATGTTCATATCCCGTTCTGTGTCCGTAAATGCCAGTACTGTGATTTCCTTTCCGGCCCATCGGATGAAGAGACGAAGGACAGATATATAGAAGCTTTGCTGAAAGAAATTCGTGCGGCAGAGCATACAGAGGACTATGAGATCGTTTCTGTTTTTATCGGAGGTGGAACACCTTCCGCACTGAAAGCAGAAGCGATTGCTTCTATTATGAGGACTTTACAGGAGCAATTTTTTTTCTGTGAGGATGCGGAAGTAACGATTGAAGCAAATCCGGGGACAGTAGATCTGGAGAAGCTGACGATTTACCGCAATGTCGGAATCAATCGGCTGAGTCTTGGACTGCAGTCGACAGATGCAGAAGAATTAAAACTGCTTGGCAGGATCCACAGTTATGAAGAATTTCTGAAGAGCTATGAATGGGCGAGAGAAGCAGGATTTTCTAATATCAATATTGATCTGATGTTTGCCATTCCGGGTCAGACCGGTGAGGCATGGCGGCAGCATCTGTATCAGGTGGCAGAATTAAATCCTGAACACATTTCGGCATACAGTCTTATTATCGAAGAGGAAACTCCATTTGCAGAACAGAATCTGGATCTTCCGGATGAAGACACAGAGTATCAGATGTATGAGGACACCGCAGAGATTCTTGAAAGATATGGATATCGACAGTATGAGATTTCAAACTATGCGAAGCAGGGATATATGTGTCGGCATAATGCAGGATACTGGCAGCGCCGGGAATACCTGGGATTTGGTCTGGGCGCTTCATCCCTTTACGGGGGAATGCGCTTTTCGAATACGCATCAGATGCAGGAATATCTGAAAGAGAGCAGAAATCCGGATCAGATCCGTCAAGATGTGACAGTTCTGTCACGCAATGAGCGGATCGAAGAATTTATGTTTCTTGGTCTTCGGATGACAGAGGGCATTTCTGAAAAAAAATTTGAAGAAAATTTTGATGTCCGGCTTATGGATGTTTACGGAGATATCCTGCAAAAATATGAAGAAACAGGATTTATGGAACATATAGAGACAAAATGGCGACTCACACGTAAGGGAATACATGTGAGCAACCATATTCTGGCAGATTTTTTGCTGGACGAGTGACAGAGGAGAGAAAGATGGCAGAACGAACATCGGGGAAAAAATTTATTAAGATCAGAGGGGCAAATGTCAACAATCTTAAGAATTTAAGCGTGGACATTCCGAGGGATGAATTTGTGGTACTGACAGGTGTCAGTGGTTCCGGTAAGTCTTCGCTGGCTTTTGATACAATTTATGCGGAAGGGCAGAGACGTTACATGGAATCTCTGTCGTCATATGCGAGACAGTTCCTGGGACAGATGGAAAAACCGGATGTGGAATCGATCGAGGGACTTCCTCCGGCAATCTCTATTGACCAGAAATCAACCAATAGAAACCCGCGTTCTACAGTAGGAACCGTTACGGAAATTTATGATTATTTCCGACTGCTGTATGCACGTATCGGTATTCCGCACTGTCCGAAGTGCGGCAAAGAAATCAAAAAGCAGACTGTTGATCAGATGGTGGATCATATTATGGAACTGCCGGAGCGGACGAAACTGCAGCTACTGGCACCGGTTGTCCGCGGTCGTAAGGGTACCCACGCAAAACTTCTGGAACAGGCGAAGAAAAGTGGCTATGTAAGGGTGCAGATTGATGGCAATCTTTATGAACTTTCCGAGGAAATCAAGCTGGATAAGAACATCAAGCATAATATTGAGATTATTGTAGACCGTCTGGTGGTCAAACCGGGAATCGAAAAGCGCTTGTCTGATTCTATTGAGACAGTGCTGGATCTGTCAGAAGGGCTTCTGATGGTCGATACGATGGATGGTAACATCCGTACATTCAGTCAGAGTTTTGCATGCCCGGATTGTCAGATCAGTATTGATGAGATTGAACCGAGAAGTTTTTCTTTCAACAATCCTTTCGGTGCATGCCCGGACTGTTTTGGTCTCGGATACAAAATGGAATTTGACATTGATCTGATGATACCGGATAAATCCTTAAGCATCTCGCAGGGCGCGATCGCTGTAATGGGCTGGCAGTCCTGTACGGATAAGGGAAGCTTTACGAGAGCAATTCTGGATGCTCTTGCAAAAGAATACAGGTTCAGTCTGGACACACCGTTTGAAGACTACCCGGACAAGATAAAAGATATTCTGATCCATGGTACAAACGGTCATGCAGTCAAGGTTTATTATAAAGGTCAGAGAGGAGAGGGAATCTATGATGTTGCTTTCCCGGGCCTGATAAAAAATGTCGAGCAGAGATACCGTGAGACAGGATCTGATGCGATGAAGCAGGAATACGAAACTTTTATGCGCATTACTCCGTGTAAGTCCTGTAAAGGCCAGCGTCTGAAAAAGGAATCTCTGGCAGTAACTGTGGGTGAACGTAATATCTATGAGCTGACTGCACTTTCCATAGCGAAACTTAAAGTTTTTATGGAAGAACTGAAGCTGACGGAGCAACAGGAGCTGATCGGAAAACAGATTCTGAAAGAAATCCGTGCAAGAGTAGGTTTTCTTGCAGAAGTCGGACTGGATTACCTGTCTCTGAGCCGTGCGACAGCGACGCTTTCCGGTGGCGAGGCGCAGCGTATCCGTCTTGCGACACAGATCGGTTCCGGTCTGGTCGGAGTTGCATATATTCTGGATGAACCAAGTATCGGTCTTCATCAGAGAGACAATGACAGACTTCTTCGTGCGCTGATGCGCCTTCGCGATCTTGGAAACAGTCTGATCGTGGTCGAGCATGATGAAGATACAATGCGTGCGGCAGACTGCGTGGTGGATATCGGACCGGGAGCCGGCGAACATGGTGGAGAACTCGTAGAAATCGGCACAGCTGAGGCACTTATGAAGAATCCGCGTTCTGTGACAGGGGCATATTTAAGTGGCAGGTACAAGATCCCGGTACCTTTTGAACGTAAAGCGCCGACCGGATGGCTGAAGATCCGGGGAGCAGCAGAAAACAATCTGAAACAGGTAAATGTTGATATTCCGCTTGGCATTATGACGTGTGTGACAGGTGTGAGCGGCTCCGGCAAGAGTTCTCTGATCAACGAGGTCCTGTACAAGACACTGGCACGCGATCTGAACCGTGCAAGAGTGATTCCGGGTAAACACAAAGCAATTCAGGGGCTGGATCAGCTTGATAAGGTGATCAGCATCGATCAGTCACCGATCGGAAGGACACCGAGATCTAATCCGGCTACTTATACAGGTGTGTTTGATCAGATCCGTGATCTGTTTGCATCGACAGCAGATGCAAAGGCAAGAGGTTACAAGAAAGGCCGTTTCAGTTTCAACGTCAAGGGCGGGCGATGTGAAGCCTGCAGTGGAGATGGTATCATCAAGATCGAGATGCATTTTCTTGCTGATGTTTATGTACCGTGCGAAGTATGCAAAGGTAAACGCTACAACAGAGAGACGCTGGAAGTCAAATATAAAGATAAGAGTATTTATGATGTCCTGAATATGACGGTGGAAGAAGCACTGACTTTCTTTGAGAATATTCCGTCTATCCGTAGAAAGATCCAGACACTCTATGATGTGGGACTTTCTTATATTCGTCTGGGACAGCCGTCTACGGAGCTTTCCGGCGGTGAGGCACAGAGAATCAAACTTGCAACAGAACTGAGTAAGAGAAGCACCGGACGTACGATCTATATTCTGGATGAGCCGACAACCGGACTCCATTTTGCAGATGTGCACAAGCTGGTGGAAATCCTGCAGCGACTGACCGAAAATGGAAATACGGTCGTAGTCATTGAACATAATCTGGATGTTATCAAAACCGCGGATTACATTGTTGACATGGGGCCGGAAGGTGGCGACTGTGGCGGCACGGTCGTTGCAACTGGTACACCGGAAGAAATTGCAGGATGCCCGGATTCTTATACCGGCCAGTATGTGGCGAAATATCTTAAGTAAATACAGGTTACTGTGAACGGAGTGAACAGTAACAAGTACAGGGAGAAACAGGGGCTTTTCATTTTGGTGAAAGTTGTTTATAATAATTTCTGATATAAGATTTGGAATTGTTACGGAAGGGGATTTTTATGCCTGCAAATGATATAGGAATAGATCTTGGAACGACGAACTGTCTTGTATATTCTACAGGCAAAGGTCTTGTACTGCAGGAGCCGTCTGTCGTTGTATATGATAAAGATACTGAGAAGATCCGTGCGATCGGAGAAGAAGCAAAGCAGATGAGTAATCATGTGAACTCCAACATGGAAGTGATTCGACCAATCCGCCAGGGAGTGATCGTGGATTTTGTGGTGCTGGAAAAAATGCTGAAATATTTTATTACAAAGGCAATGGGACGCCGGGCGTTTCGTAAGCCGCGAATCAGTGTCTGCGTACCGAGCGGAATCACGGAGATCGAGCGCAAAGCCGTAGAAGAAGCAACATATCAGGCGGGAGCGCGTGAAGTTTATCTCGTAGAAGAACCGATTGCTGCCGCAATCGGAGCCGGAGTGGACATCACGAAACCATTTGGAAACCTGATCGTGGATATCGGAGGAGGAACGACAGATATTGCGGTGATCTCAATTGGCGGTGTGGTAGTTTCTTCGACGATCAAGGTGGCAGGGGATTCTTTTGATCAGGCTATCATCAGCTATATTCGCAAGACGCATGGACTGTTTATCAGTGAAGATGCCGCGGAGACGATCAAAGTCAGAATCGGAACTGCAATCGAGGAAGTAAACCCTCAGGTCATGGAAGTAAAAGGAAGAAACGTACTTACCGGTCTTCCGAAAAAAATAAAACTTACATCAGAAGAAATCCGTGAGGCTCTTAAGGATGCTACAGGACAGATCGTAGAAGCTGTCCATGGCATTCTTGAAAAAACACCGCCGGAACTGGTCGCAGATATTGTCGATCGGGGAATCGTTCTGGCAGGTGGTGGCGCACTTCTTAAAGGCATGGACACACTGATCGAACAGAGGACAGGAGTCAATACACTGACTGTTCAGGATTCGATGCATGTTGTGGCTGTGGGTACAGGGAGGTATGCGGAAATAATGAACAGAATGGATGCCTGACCGGCATTAGATAAAAGCCATGAGTATTTGTGAAGTGTATCATAAATATTCTGGCTTTTTGCTGTATTATGGTTTGAGGAGAAATTCCGAAAGAAAACAGGAAGAAAGAGGCAGGTATGAGTGAATGTGTGACCGGATATATTGATCATATCATTTTCCGGAACGAAGACAATGGATATACAGTGATGGTGCTGAAAGGTGTAAAAGACGAGGATGAACTGACCTGTGTCGGTACCTTCCCGGTCATTACGCAGGGAGCATCGATCGAGGCAGAGGGAAGCTTTATACAGCATCCCGTATACGGCAAACAGTTTCAGGCAGTGCGGCTGACAGAGAAGATGCCGGAAGATGCCATGGCTATGGAACGCTATCTGGGTTCCGGCGCTATTAAGGGTATAGGTGCAGCACTGGCAGGCAGGATCGTGCGGCATTTTGGATCAGATACACTTCGGATTGTTGAAGAAGAGCCGGAGCGTCTTGCAGAAATCAAGGGAATCAGTGAGAAAAAAGCACACGAGATTGCAATACAGATTGCAGAGAAATCCGAAATGCGAAAAGTTATGATGTTTTTGCAAAAATATGGAATCTCTCTGAATCTCGGAGCAAAGATTTATCAGAAATACGGGGATTCTGTGTACAGCGTTTTGCAGGAAAATCCATATCGTCTGGCGGATGATATCAGTGGCGTCGGATTTAAGATAGCCGATGAGATTGCATATCGGATCGGGATTCATACAGATTCAGATTACAGGATAAAGAGCGGGTTGTCGTATACTCTTTTGCAGGCAGGTGGGGAAGGACATGTATATCTGCCCAAGGAAGAACTTTTTAAGAGAGCGGAGCAGCTTCTCGGAGTAGATGCTTCTTACATGGAGAAACATCTGGTAGACCTTTCGATGGAACGAAAGATCATTCAGAAAGAAGAAAAAGGACAGGTACTTGTTTATCCGGCACAGTATTATTATCTGGAATTAAATACAGCCCGGATGCTACGGGAACTGGATATTGACTGTCCGGAGGATGAAGAGCGTGTTGAGCGCAGGATCAGCCAGATCCAGAAAGAGACAGGTACGGTGCTGGATGAGATGCAGGAAAAAGCAGTCAAAGAAGCTGCCGGACATGGCCTTCTGGTGCTGACCGGAGGTCCAGGTACAGGTAAGACGACCACGATCAACGCAATTATCCGCTTTTTTGAAAGTGAGGGGGCAGAGCTTCGGCTGGCAGCACCTACCGGCAGAGCTGCGAAGCGTATGACGGAGGCAACAGGATATGAGGCACAGACTATTCACCGTATGCTGGAGCTGACCGGAATGCCGGAAGATGACCGGGAAGGACAGCCGGTTCATTTTGAACGAAATGCGGAGAATCCGCTGGAAGCAGATGTGATCATCATAGATGAGATGTCTATGGTGGATATTCATCTGATGCATTCTCTTCTGATGGCAGTGACTGCAGGAACAAGACTGATTCTGGTCGGTGACGAGAACCAGCTTCCGAGTGTCGGTCCGGGAAATGTTCTGCGAGATATTATCCGAAGCGGACAGTTTCCGGTTGTAGAACTGAAGAAAATCTTCCGTCAGGCATCTGAGAGTGATATTGTCGTGAATGCACATAAGATCAATCGTGGAGAACAGGTTGAGATCAACAATAAAAGTCGGGACTTTTTCTTTTTGAAAAGATATGATGCAGACATTATTATTCGTGTTGTCATTGCACTCATTCAGGAAAAACTGCCAAAATATGTCGAAGCAAAGCCGTTTGAGATACAGGTACTTACACCGATGCGTAAAGGCCTTCTGGGTGTGGAACGTCTGAACCAGATTCTACAGAGATATCTTAATCCGCCGGATCCGTCCAAAAAAGAAAAAGAAATCGGACAGGGACTTTTTCGTGAAGGTGACAAAGTCATGCAGATTCGTAATAACTATCAGCTTGAGTGGGAAGTGCGTGGCAGATATGGGATTCCGGTAGACAAGGGAGTCGGTGTTTTTAACGGTGATACAGGAATCATCCGTATGATCAATGAATTTGCCGAGCTTGCAGAGGTGGAATTTGAAGATGGACGTTATGCGCAGTATACGTTTAAGCAGCTCGACGAACTGGAACTTGCCTATGCGGTTACGATACATAAGTCACAGGGTTCAGAATATCCGGCAGTGATCATTCCGATTTTGTCGGGCCCGCGGATGCTGATGAACAGAAATCTTCTTTATACTGCTGTAACGAGAGCAAGAAAATGTGTTACAGTGGTCGGAAGTGAAGAGACTTTCCGCGAAATGATCAATAACGAAAAACAGCAGAGAAGATACAGCTCCCTTGACAGGAGAATTCAGGAAGCTGAATAAAGAGAGCGTGCCATCGGGGAGAAAGGCATATTCTGAATAAAAAAAATATAATCACGGGGATTTCAGAATGCCTCCAGAAAGGTAAAATATTATTTCTGGAAGCACTGTATCCGTCGCGGTGTCCGGCATGTAACAAAATACTGCCGGGAAAAAAGGTTCATATCTGTCCGGAATGCAGAGGAAGCTTTCATCTGATAGAGGAACATTACTGTCTGAAATGCGGCAAACCTGTATCAGAGACAGAAGAATACTGCGCGGACTGTAGAAGCAGGAAGCGGGGATTTTGTCAGGGACGGGGCGTTTTTCTATACAATATGCAGATGAAACAGTCGCTTTTGCGATACAAATATTACGGCAGCCGGGAATATGGATGGTATTATGCAGAAGAAATCTGCAGATATGTCGGAACGCAGATAAAGCGCTGGAATCCGGACATACTGGTACCTGTACCGATGACGTGTCGCAAGAAACGTATCAGAGGATTTAATCAGGCAGAAGATCTTGCGGAAAAAATCGGAGAACTTTTACAGATTCCGGTAGCTGCAGGGCTTGCTGTAAAGAAAAGAGAGACAAAATCTCAGAAAAAACTGAATGCGGTCGAGCGCATGAGAAATCTGAAGGATGCTTTTCAGATTACGGAATCCGTGAGGGGGCTTAGGATTCTGATAGTCGACGATGTTTATACGACCGGGAGCACGATTGAAACGCTTGCAGAATGTCTGAAAGAAAGTGGTGCCGGGGAAATTTATTTCGTTACTTTATGCATCGGACAGCTGTAGACTGGAGAAAAAACACTTTTCATGGTTGTGGATATATGTTACAATTAATCCAAATATGATTATTTTGTAACTGTTCAGTACTTTCACAGTTACGAGCCAAAATGCATTCCAAATCACTTTCGGTGATAGCATTTTGTCTTGTATGTCTCGGGATATTGGCAAAAAGCATGCCAAAACACCTCGCGGGATACTGTATCTACTGAATAGTTACATTATTAAAATAAGAAATAGAGTTTATGAGGAGCAGAATATGATCAATGAAGAAAAGGTCAAGATAATGACAAAGCTTGCCATGTATGAGCAGGGTAAGGGCAGAAAATATCTTCCTGTCAGTCGATATTACAGAAGTGATTATATTGGGCTGGCACTGATTAAGAACTTTTTTCTCATAACAATCGGATATGTGCTGATTGTGGCAGCTGTAGCTGTTTATTTCGGGGAATATCTTCTGGAAAATATTCATAAGATGAATCTGGTGGCGCTTGGTGCTTATATTATTATCGGCTATCTGGTTGTTCTTGTGTTCTATTCTGTTTTGACCTATATACAGTATTCGGTCAAATATTACCGTGCAAAGAAGAGTGTCAGGGAATACTACAGTCAGCTGACTTCACTGAGCAAGATCTATGCCCGGGAAGAAAGAAAAGCATCCGGCAAAGGAGCCGCAGGAGGGTATCGCAAATGACAGCATTACTGGAATTTAAACAAAAATTAAAAGGATTATATGCACAGTATGAAATATACTTGCTGCCTCTGCTGAAATTTATTCTTGCAGCGGTCTATTTTACCTGGATCAATACCAATATGGGATATATGAGAGCTCTGGACAACATGTTTGTAGTTCTGATCCTTGCGTTGATCTGCTGTATTCTTCCATCAGGTATGATGGTCTTTACAGGTTTTGCACTGATGATCGGACACAGTTATGCGCTTGGAATCGAAGTCGCAGGATTTATGATTGCCCTGATTCTGTTTATGATGATTCTTTTTCTGCGTTTCAGCAATGGCAAAAATATGGTTCTTATTTTTGCACCACTTGCATTTGGTTTTGATCTTCCGGCACTTCTTCCGGTCGGATGCGGTCTGCTGAGCAGTGCTGTTTCTGCACTTCCTGCAGCAGGCGGCGTGATCATCTACTATTTCGTACGTTTTATCAGAGTACAGTCTCAGGTTCTGATGGGAACTGATCTTGATATTATGGGCAAGATCACACTTCTGGCGGATGGTCTCATGAAAAACGGTGAGATGTGGCTGAATGTAATCGCATTTGTAGTGGTTGTTCTTGCAGTAAATCTGATTCGTACCCGTATGATGGATTATGCATGGCGAATTGCTATTATTGCAGGTGGTGTACTTTACATTGTGATTATGCTTGCGGGAAGTATGAGTATTGGTGTTGAGGTTTCCATGGTGTCACTGATCATCTATACAGTAGTTGCGGTTCTGATCGGAATCATACTGGAATTTTTTGTTTTTGGTGGAGACTACACCAGAACAGAGCGGCTTGAATACGAAGATGATGATTATTATTATTATGTAAAAGCTGTTCCGAAAGCTCTGGTTGCTACTTCTGAGAGAAGCATAAAGAAAATCAACGGTGAAGCGGACAGAGAAGAAAGAAGAACATCTGAGAAAACAGCGGATTATACAGCACCGCTTTTCCAGAATGAGCCGAAATCTGAGAAGCGTTCTGCAAAGCGGAAACCGGTTCAGGAAGAAGCTTCCGTTGTCGAAAAAGCCGATATCGATGATATTGATTTTGAGAAGAAGCTTGAAGAATCACTGAAAGATCTTTAAGTTCCGGCTGATTCTGGTATTACATAAAAATCTGCAGCAAAAGGAGAAGAAAGTTTATGCGAAATATTACAGATATATTGGCAAGGTACTTATCAGATATTAATCTGCCGTCTGTCAGTATTATCGATGTAATTGAAATCATTCTGATCTCATTTTTTGTGTATCAGTTTATGGTATGGATCAAATTTACCCGCGCATATACTCTGCTCAAAGGCCTCCTTGTAATCGGTGCATTTCTGATCATAGCATATATTTTTAAGATGAATACGATCCTGTGGATCGTATCTCGCCTGGCAGGCGCGTTGATCACGGCGATAGTTGTTATTTTCCAGCCTGAACTACGTAAGGTGATCGAACAGCTCGGTCAGAAAAAAATCATGGCATCAATTATTCCGTTTGATGCAGGAAAAGAAGTAAAGGAACGTTTTACGGACAAGACGGTCAATGAACTGATCAAAGCATGTTATGATATGGCAGAAGTCAAGACAGGTGCCCTGATCGTTATTGAACAGGAAATCCGTCTGGACGAGTATGTCAGAACAGGCATTAATGTCGATGCAATCCTGACAAGTCAGCTTCTGATCAATATTTTTGAACATAATACACCGCTTCATGACGGAGCGGTCATTGTAAGAGAAAACCGTATTGTGGCTGCAACCTGCTATCTGCCGCTTTCTGATAATATGGAACTCAGTAAGCAGCTTGGAACAAGACATCGTGCCGGAGTGGGAATCAGTGAAGTGACAGATTCCGTTACGATCATCGTATCCGAAGAAACCGGACAGGTATCTGTGGCGCAGGGGGGCAGACTGATCCGAAACATCAGCAGTACACAATTACGGGAAGTTCTGGAGAAAGCGCAGAACAAAAAAGTCGTAGATAATAACCGATTCAGACAGTTGTTGAAGGGCAGAGTGAAGCATGAAGAAAAAACTGGGAAATAATTTAGGCCTGAAAATTCTTTCTTTTGTGATTGCGATACTGGTGTGGCTGTTTGTAGTAAACGTAAATAACCCGATCGGTACGAAGTCTTTTGTTATATCGGATGTACAGCTTTTGAATGAAGCGTATATAGATGCTGATGGCAAGATGTGCATGCAGGATGAACAACAGGTTCCGATTCGTGTGACGATCAAGGCACAGAGAAAAATCCTTGACAGAATATCGTTGGATGATATTCGGGCAGTGGCAGATCTTCAGCAGGCGGTCAGCCTGAACACAGACCCGGTAATGGTTCCAATCACGGTATCATGCGACCGTATTCTGCAGGACAATATAGAAGTCAGCCCTCAGAATCTCAGCCTTCATCTGGAGGATAAAGATACTCAGGAATTTGTAGTTAACGTTACAACAAATAACACAAAGCCGGACAGGGGATATGAGATAGGTTCACTTACTTCGAATCCGGAGAAAATTAAAATTACAGGACCGACTTCTCTGATTAATAAAATAGATAAAGTAAATGCGTCTATTGATGTGGATGGTGCGACAGAAGACATTACCACAGAAAAAGATGTAAAGATCATTGATAAGAATGGCGAAGAATTTACAGATTCTGATATGAGTTACCTGAACGTTTCACGAGTATATGTAACTGCAAAACTCTGGAAGGTACAGGCAGATGTCAAAATCAAAGCAGGATACAGCGGCTCTCCGAAATCCGGCTATCAGGTAGAAAGTGTAAGTACTACGCCAAATGTGGTCAGTGTTGCAGGAAGTGAAGAAGGACTTGCTACCCTGAAAGAGCAGAACAATACGATTACAATTCCTGATTATGTTGCGGATATTTCTGATAGGGACAGTGATTTTGAAGAAAAAATCAACATTTCAGATTATCTTCCGGATGGACTGAAACTGACCAGTGATTCCAGCGAAGACATGTTTGTCCGGGTAAATGTATTACCGATTGGAAGCAGTGTATGTGAAGTCCCTACGAAAAATATCGTAGTGAATCATGCTCCGGATGGTATGCAGGTATCTTTTGATACCGCAAATATAGAAGTTCGCGTCCAGAAGACAGAAAGTTCACTTGATGATCTTACAGAAGATCAGATAAAAGCCTCTATAGATCTGAGTGATGTGAAAGAAGGCAGCCATGAGGTGCCGGTGAGCATTGAGATACCGGACGGATATGAACTTGTAGATGATGTGACAACAGGTGTGGAAGTATCTGTGATTTCCACAGCAGAAGGAAACAGCTGACAGGAGATAAAAAATGGTCAATCAGAAAATAATAATCAACAATCCGTCAGGCCTGCATTTACGGCCGGCCGGAAATTTGTGTAATGAAGCAATGAAATATCAGTCTGCAATCACATTTGAATTTGAAGGCGGAACGGCCAATGCGAAAAGTGTTCTGAGCGTTCTGGGTGCCTGTGTAAAATGCGGTGATGAGATTGAACTGATCTGTGATGGCGCAGATGAGCAGGAAGCAATGAAAGCTTTGACTGATGCAATCAGCGGAGGTCTTGGTGAATAGATTTTTAACAAAAGGGAAATAGGAGGAGTAGTTGTGAAGAAACGAGTTGTGGCAATAATGTTGAGTCTGACAATGTGCCTGTCCATGGCGGCAGAAGCAAGTGCTGCCAGTGAGGCTGATTTTACAGCTGAGACAGCTGCGGCAGATGTTTCAGAAGTGGCTGTATTTGATGATACAGCAGATGAAGGTTCTTCGGATGATGCAGTAGTTGTGGAGCCTGATGATACAGGGGCAGACGATGTACAGATTGATATGGGATCTGATGAAGACACCAGCACAGATGATGCAAAAGAGACCAATGAACAGGAATCAGAAGTTGATGCATTCAGTTCAGAGGATGAAGCAGTTGACATGCAGATATATGGTCTGGATGAAACTACAGGTTCAGAAGATTCATCTGATCAGATTGCTGCTGAATGGCTGGATGGTCAGGAAGCAGCCGTAAAAGAAAACAGATGGATCGAAGAAAACGGCAAGTGGAAGCTGGAAAAACCTGTTGCAAAACCGGTTGTAGTACAGAGTGAGGAATCCGCAGAAGCACCTGCAGCAGAGAATGCATCTGATGATGAAGTACTTGTTGCTTCAGAAGAAAATCAGGATGCAGAAATTGCAATAGAATCACAGGATGAAGCATCTGCCGAAACAGCAGAATCACAGGATGAAGCATCTGCCGAAACAGCAGAATCACAGGATGCGGCAGCAGCACAGGCAACTTCTCCGTATTTTACTTCTGCAGATGGCCTTGTAAAAGTTACTACAATGAATACAGACAGTGCAAATACAGAGCTGGCTGAAGGATACTATACATTTGATGAGGATGGATATCTTGTTACAGGAAGAAGCCAGGTAGAGAATGATTATTACTATTTTAAGACTTCCGATGAAGTAAACGTAACAAAAGATCTGGGAACAGATGCAATCACTCCATATAACTCTGAACTCGGTCAGAAAATTACAAATGCATGGAAATGGAATGCAGCTGATCAGGTGTTCAATTACTATGGCAGTGACGGTAAACAGGAGACAATCGCTCCAAACAAGATCTACACGATTGACGGAGATTCTTATTTCCTGCTGAGCGGCGGAAAGCCGTATGTTGGTACCCGTACTATTGACAAAGCAATCTACAGCTTCAGCAATGCTGCAAATTCCAGTGATATTCCCGGTAAGATGGTGCGTAATGCATGGGTAGGCGAAAACACCAAGAAGGGTGTACAGTGGCGTTATTTCGGTTCTGATGGACGTTACCAGAAAAAAGGAATCGGAGCTTACAAAGTTTTAGCAGACAGCAATGCTTATTATCTCCTTGATGCAAATGGCTATCTGATCAAAGGCAAAATGGTAAAGGCAGCTAATAAGTACTATTATTTGTCCAATAAAAATGGTGTAGTTTACAGAGAAAAACTTGTAAAATACGGTAAATACAGATACTACTTCACATCAGACGGCCGCCGTGCAACATGGAAAAAGCGCTGGGCACTCTGCAAAGGAGCCGGAAACAGATATTATTATTTCGGTAAGACAGCAGGCCGTGTACAGGAGATAAAAGGAATTCAGAAAGTTACTGTAAAAGGTAAATTCAAAGGATGGTTCTATTTCTCCAAAAAAGGAAATATGCTCCTGAATACATGGGTAAGCGGAAGATACTACAAAGCAGACGGTTCTATGGCAAGTGGTCTGACAAAGATCGGAAGTAAATATTACTTTTTCCAGAGATCTACCCAAAAGGCATATAGAGGTAAAGTTTATAAGAGCCAGTGGATCAAATTCAATAAGAAATATTACTGCGCATCTAGAAACGGAAGCCTCTATGTAAATGGATGGAGAAGGGTAAGCTGTGGTGGTCACAAGTATTACTTCTACTTTAAAAACTGTGCGGCTCAGACAAACCAGAAGATCAAACGTGGTGATGTATATGGTACTCTTGATGGCAGAGGCCGTTTCATTGAGTCCGGCTGGGTTGTAGTAAACAGCTCAAGAAATCTTGTTCGTTACATGGATCCAAAGACCGGAAAGTACGTAAAAAATACTATAAAAGAAATCAATGGTATTCAGTATCGTTTTGATAAGAAGGGATACAGAGTAAATGACAGAACGAATGAAGTCAAACGCAGCAAATATTATCTGAGCTGTGATCGTGTCAATGGCGTTATGACTGTATATGCAGACAAGAGCCGTACGATTCCAATCAAGACTATCCGTGTTTCTGTAGGAAACCCGACCACACTGACACCAGCCGGAACTTTTACAGTTAAGAGATCACTCAGATGGCAGCCTTTGATGGGGCCGTCATGGGGACAGTATGGATCACACGTTGTAGGTGGTATTTATGTTCACTCTGTTGCATGTGGTGAGAAGAATGATCATAACCTTCCGGTTGGAGAGTATCTGAGACTTGGTAATCCGGCATCTCACGGATGTATCCGCTGCTGTGTAGCAGATGCAAAATGGGTATTTGATAACTGCAATGGTTCAGAAATCAAAATCTACGATGGCATTTATAAGTCTGATGAAGCCTTAAAAGGACCTCTCGGAAGAAAAGCCCTTACACCACTTCGTGGAGCTAAGAACTTTGACCCGACAGATCCGGCATATAACTAATAAAATACAGAGAACCTGCCACTGGCAGATTCCCTTGCATACTTTGGCATACAGGGCGCTCTCCCAAAGGAGGGCGCTTTTCAGGAGGAAAAGAAAATATGAGAACATACCTTGTAACAGGTGGAGCCGGATTTATCGGATCCAACTATATTCATTACATGTTTCAGAAATATGACAATGAGATTCGTATCATTAATGTAGATAAACTGACATATGCGGGAAATCTTGAGAATCTTAAGGACATCGAGAATCGTGAAAACTATACATTTGTAAAAGCTGATATCTGTGACAGTGAAGCAATCATGAAAATCTTTGATGAAAATGATATCGACCGCGTTGTTCATTTTGCAGCAGAGAGTCATGTGGACAGAAGTATCCGTAACCCTGAAGTATTTGTAAAAACAAATGTACTTGGTACACTGGTTATGCTGAATGCAGCAAAATCTGCATGGGAACTTCCTGACGGAACTTTTAAACCGGACAAGAAATTCCTGCATGTTTCTACAGATGAAGTGTATGGTTCCCTTGAGGAAGATGGCGGCTTCTTCTATGAGACAACTCCATATGATCCGCACAGCCCATATTCTGCAAGTAAGGCATCTTCTGATATGCTGGTAAAATCTTATATGGATACTTACAAATTCCCGGCAAACATCACAAACTGCAGCAATAACTACGGACCATATCAGTTCCCGGAAAAACTGATTCCGCTGATCATCAACAATGCACTTCAGGGAAAGAAACTTCCGGTATATGGCGATGGTAAGAACGTACGTGACTGGCTGTATGTAATGGATCATGCAAAGGGCATCGACATGGTACAGGAAAAAGGTCGCCTGTTTGAAACCTACAACATCGGTGGACACAATGAGAAACAGAATATCCAGATCATCCACATTATTCTGGATACATTACAGGAAATGCTTCCGGATAATGATCCACGTAAAGCTCTTGTAAGCGAAAATCTGATCACATATGTAGAAGATCGTAAAGGACATGACCGCCGTTATGCGATCGCACCGGATAAGATCAAAGAAGAAGTTGGCTGGTATCCGGAGACATGCTTTGAAGATGGTATCCGTCTGACTATTGAATGGTTCTTCGAGCATGAAGACTGGATGAAGAATGTGACCAGTGGTGATTATCAGAAATATTATGAAGAAATGTACAAAACCAAATAATCAGTTTTTACAGTGACCAAAATGCTGTAATTCCCGAATTTGTCAGGGGATTACAGCATTTTTTCTTTCAGGAGATGAAGAGGAAGATTATTTTGGCGAAAATAGGCATTGAATTTACTCTATGATTGTGCGAAAATAATATGAGATATGTCTTGCGTTAGAAGAGACTTGAATTTAGTTTAATAGTGGAGGTACACAGATGAATAAAGGAATATACCGAATTGCGGCGGGGATAGGAGCTGCGGTGATTCTGGTGTCTTCTTGTACGGTACAGGCTTCTATGGTAATGACCAATGGCACACCGGCAGCGGTTGCCACGGACAGTATAGCGAACTGGCCGGCTGCCCCGGCTGTAACTTCCGAGACAGCAGTTCTGATGGATGCAGATACAGGAGCAATTTTGTACGATAAAGGAATGGATGAATACCGTTATCCGGCAAGTACAACGAAACTTATGACACTCCTGATTGCAATCGAAAACAGCTCACCAAAGGATGTTGTGACATTTACAGAAACAGGCGTCCGTGATGTGACCTGGGACAGCAGCAACATCAATGCACAGCTTGGCGAGACCATGACGATGAAGGATTGCTGGTTTGCAGCATATATTAAATCTGCGAATGAGGTTTGTGCACAGATCGCAGAATATGTCGGTGGTACAGAAGCAAACTTTGTGGAGATGATGAATCAGAAAGCAAAGAAGTTGGGATGCACGCATACACATTTTGTAAATGCGAGCGGTCTTCCGGACGAAAACCATTATTCCTGCGCCGAAGATCTTGCGAAGATCATGCGGGCCGGACTTAAGAATGCCAGATTTCGTAAAGTTCTGGAAACAGTAAGCTATACAATACCGGCAACAAACTTAAGTGCAGCGAGACCTTTGCACACACACGTGCCGCTTCTGGCCAAAGAGTCCAGCCTGTATTATGAAGGCTGTATTGGTGGAAAGACCGGATTTTCCACAGAGGCACAGAACTGTCTTGCTGTGGTTGCAGAACGAAATGGAAGAACCTATATTGCAGTAACTATGCGTGATACAAATCTTGGTATCAACTGTGCAGACAGTACCGCATTGTTTGATTATGCATTTAACAGCTTTGACAGCATTGAGGTTGACGGAAAGGCAATGACAGTACCGAAAGGTGTAACGGCCGCTGACCTTACAATGGAAAGCAAACAAAAAGGCAAAAAAACATTAAATCAGTATTATTATCAGGGGCAGTTTGTCGGTTATGTAACGGTGAAAGATACACCGGCACCGGAATCGGTACAGGAAGCCGAAGAAACGCTGGCTGCAGAGGAGTCAGAAGCAGAAAGCACACCGGTGACAGCTCAGACAGATCAAGCAGATACAAATGATATTACAGCATCCGAACATAAATCAGTAGATGAGCAGATTCGTGAGATGCGTACAGAAGGACTTTCTTCAACTGTAAAGATGCTTCTGATCATTGGTGGTGCAATGATCGTTGTCCTGATCGGACTTCTGATCGCGCTTCATTTCAAAAACAGTTAACAGACAAAAATAAATAAAAAAGGAGAAACCTTATGAAGGGAATTATCTTAGCAGGTGGTTCAGGAACCAGATTATATCCGTTAACAAAAGCTATTTCAAAACAGATCATGCCGGTCTATGACAAGCCGATGATCTATTATCCATTATCAACTCTGATGCTTTCAGGAATCCGTGAGATCCTGATTATTTCCACACCAAGAGATCTTCCGGTCTTCCGTGACCTTCTCGGAGACGGAAGTCAGCTTGGCATGCGCTTTGAATATGCAGTTCAGGAGCAGCCGAGAGGACTTGCGGATGCATTTATCATTGGTGAAGAATTTATCGGAAACGATGCTGTTGCACTTGTACTTGGCGACAATATCTTCTATGGTCAGAGCTTCTCAAGAGTACTGCAGAATGCTTACAAACGTACCGAAGAAGAAAAAGGTGCAACCATTTTCGGCTATTATGTAAGAGATCCTCGTGAATATGGTGTAGTAGAATTCGACGAAAACGGAAAGGCTCTTTCCATCGAGGAAAAACCGGAGCATCCGAAGTCAAACTATGCAGTTCCGGGATTGTATTTTTATGACAACGATGTTGTAGAGATTGCAAAAAATGTCAAACCATCTGCACGTGGTGAGATTGAGATCACAAGCATCAACAACGAATATCTCAACAGAGGTACACTGAAGGTTGAGACACTTGGACGCGGATTTGCATGGCTGGATACCGGAAACCATGATTCTCTTCTTGATGCGGCAGATTTCGTAGCTGCATTCCAGAAACGTCAGGGACTTTACATTTCCTGTATTGAGGAAATCGCATACAAACGTGGATTTATTACAAAAGAACAGCTTGTAGAACTGGCGCAGCCACTTCTCAAGACAGCTTACGGTAAATATCTGATAGAAGTAGCGGAGGGATTATAAAATGGGTAAGATTACAGTAGAAACCTGTCATATCGAAGGATTAAAAGTAATTACACCAACCGTATTCGGGGATGAGCGTGGTTACTTCATGGAAACATATAACTATAACGATTATAAAGCAGCAGGAATTGACATGGAGTTTGTACAGGATAATCAGTCAAGCTCCCGCAAGGGCGTGCTGCGTGGACTCCATTTCCAGATCAACTATCCGCAGGATAAACTTGTGCGTGTAGTGAGTGGTGAAGTTTTTGACGTTGCTGTCGACCTGCGTGAAGGTTCTGCAACTTACGGACAGTGGTATGGAGTTCTTCTGTCTGCAGAAAACAAAAAACAGTTCTTCATTCCGAAAAACTTTGCACACGGATTTGTTGTGCTTTCTGATACCGCAGAGTTTGCATACAAATGCACAGATTTTTATCATCCGAACGATGAGGGCGGTCTTGCATACAATGACCCGGACATCGGTGTGGAATGGCCGATTCCGGAAGGCATGGAACTGATTCTTTCTGACAAAGACCAGAAATGGGGAAGCTTCAAAGAGTACACAGCCAACAGGAGTAAAAAAGATTGAAAAACGAGACATGGCTGCCGGGAGAAATCTACAAAAACAGAAAGTTAGTCTTCTCTCTGGCCAAAAATGATTTCAAAACAAAATATGCCGGTTCTTATTTTGGAACAATCTGGGCGTTCATTCAGCCGATCGTAACGATCTGCGTATACTGGTTTGTATTCGGACTTGCACTTCGCAATGGTTCAGATAAGGGGGTTCCCTTTGTTCTGTGGCTGATCGCGGGGCTGATTCCGTGGTTTTTCTTTCAGGAAGGACTGATAGGAGGAACAAATGCACTTCTCGAATACAATTATCTGGTCAAAAAGGTCGTATTCAACATCCGGATTCTTCCGGTTGTGAAAGTATTTTCAGCAGTTTTTGTACATGCATTTTTTATCATTATCGTACTGCTGATTTATACTTTTATGGGATATCCGCCGAGCCTGTATGCGATACAGCTTCTGTATTACAGTTTCTGCATTTTTATGCTGATCCTTGCAATGACTTATCTGACGAGTGCAGCGGTTGTATTTTTCCGTGACCTGAGTCAGATCATCAATATCGGACTGCAGGTAGGTGTGTGGGTGACACCGATCATGTGGGATTTCAATGACCTCGGACTGAGTGGCATCCTTACAAAAATACTGAAACTGAATCCACTGTTTTATATTGTACAGGGATATCGTGATTCTCTGATAAACAAGGTGGCAATCTGGCAGCATCCGGTCCTTACCCTTTATTTCTGGGTATTTACGATTGTCGTATTTTTCCTTGGAACCAGATTGTTTAAAAAACTTCAGGTACATTTTGCGGATGTACTGTAAACGGAGAGTAGAATGAGTGAATTTGCAATTGAGGTAAAGCATCTGGACAAGATGTATAAACTATACAACAAGCCTTCTGACCGCCTTCGTGAAGCGCTTGGATTTAAAGTCCCCGTGAGAGAGCATTATGCTCTCCGGGATGTAAATTTCGGAGTAAAAAGAGGCGAGACGGTGGGTATTATCGGAACGAACGGTTCCGGTAAATCCACAATTCTCAAGATCATCACAGGTGTGTTGAATCCTACTGCCGGTGAAGTGAAAGTTGACGGAAGGATTTCCGCACTTCTTGAACTTGGCGCCGGGTTCAATATGGAATATACGGGAATTGAGAACGTATATCTCAACGGAACCATGATGGGATTTTCAAAAGAAGAAATTGATGCCAGACTACAGGATATTCTGGACTTTGCAGACATCGGTGATTTTGTATATCAGCCGGTCAAGGCATATTCCAGCGGTATGTTCGTTCGTCTGGCTTTTGCTGTTGCAATCAACATTGACCCGGAGATTCTGATCGTTGATGAGGCTCTTTCTGTCGGCGACGTGTTCTTCCAGGCAAAATGTTATCGTAAATTTGAAGAATTTAAAGATATGGGAAGAACCATTCTCTTTGTAAGCCACGATCTCAGCAGTATTTCCAGATACTGTGACCGTGTAGTCCTTCTTAATAAAGGTGTAAAGCTGGCGGAAGGCTCTCCGAAGAAGATGGTTGATATGTACAAACAGCTTCTGGTCGGACAGGATCCGGCAAAAGCTGCAGCAGAAAACGAAAAGAAAAAACGCGAAAGCTGGAGTGAGAAGTTCCAGGTCAATCCGAATATGCTGGAATACGGTAGCAAGCTTGCAGAAATCACGGATTTTGTCGTGATGGACGAAAAAGGCCGCTATACCAACACCATCGACAAAGGATCTACCTTTACGATCAAGATGCGTGTGAAATTCCATGAAAGCATTCAGGAACCGATCATGGCATATACCTTTAAGGATATTCGTGGAACAGAGATTACCGGAACGAATACCATGTTTGAGAAAATGCATGTAGAGCATTCTGACGCCGGGGATGTGTGTACCGTAACCTTTACACAGGACATGTTTTTGCAGGGCGGAGAATATCTGCTTTCTTTTGGATGTACCGGTTACAAAGACGGTGATTTTACGGTATTCCACAGACTGTATGATGCATGCAACATCACGGTTATTTCAACACAAAATACCGTTGGCTTTTATGATATGAATTCAAAAGTAGAAATCTACTGTGGAGATGAGGATTAATGGAAAAAATCGGACAGGTTCTTCTGGATGATACACTTTATCCGGGCAAAGATTTATATACAGATGGTGCAATTGAAGATGAGATGCTGGAGATTGCACGCAATTACCGTGAAGAAGAATGGAATCAGGTGATCGCGGAGCGTGCAAGCTGGCCGATCCTTTATCATTTTTCTCATATCAGAGAAAACATTCTGAGCTGGCTTCCGTTTACCGGGGAGGAAAATGTTCTTGAGATTGGATCAGGATGCGGTGCAGTTACCGGTGCTCTCTGCAAGAAAGCAAAACAGGTGACCTGTATTGAACTTTCAAGAAAACGCAGCCACATCAATGCCTGGAGACACCGGAACTGTGACAATCTGAAAATCCTGATGGGAAATTTTCAGGATGTTGAAAAAACACTTACAGAAAAATATGATTACATTACCCTGATTGGGGTTTTTGAATATGGAGAAGCTTATATCCAGAGCGATACACCGTATGTAGATTTCTTAAAAATTATTTCAAAGCATCTGAAACCGGACGGAAAGATCGTCCTTGCAATCGAAAACCGTCTTGGCCTGAAATACTGGGCAGGATGCACGGAAGACCATTTTGGTACCCTTTTTGAAGGGCTGGAAGGTTATCCTACGACTAAAGGTGTCAAAACTTTTTCAAGAAAAGAGTTTATGCAAATCCTTTCCGATGCCGGTGATCTGCAGGCAGAATGGTATTATCCATTCCCGGATTATAAGCTACCGATGACGGTTTATTCTGACCGCCGTCTGCCGCTGAAGGGTGAGCTGAACCGTCTGGAGACAAACTACGACCGGCTTCGTCTGCAGCTCTTTCAGGAGTCTTCGGTATATGATACATTGCTTGCAAATGAGATGTATCCGGATTTTGCCAATTCTTTTCTGCTTTTGATCAGTAAGGAGAAAATGGAGACCAGTACGGTCTATGCGAAGTTTTCCAATGAGCGGGCGCCTGAATTTTCAATCATCACAGAAATCTGCGAAAATAATAAGAACGAAAAAATTGTGCGCAAGGTTCCGACAGATATCAGAGCCGAAGCACATATAAAAACCCTTCCGAAGATTGAAGAAGAACTTTCCGGTTTCTATGGCAGGGAAGGGCTGAAACTGAATGCCTGCAGGACAGAAGCTGATGGAGCTGTTCTGGAATATCTGGATGGTGAGACACTGGAAGCCCGTCTGGACAGCCTGCTTGAACAGGGCAAACTGGAAGAACTGGAAAAACTTTTGTTTACCTATATTGATAAGGTACGCCGCATCCATGCGGGTGAAATGTTTTTCAAGACACCGGAGTTCACCAGGGTATTTGGTGATGTTTCACTGGAAGAAAATTATCGTTGCAGTGGTATTTCCAATATCGATCTGGTTCCGGCAAATATTCTGCTTCAGGATTGTGGCGTATCGGTGATCGATTATGAATGGACATTCCGATTCCCGATTCCTTGCAATTTTATTCTTTATCGAATGATTCATTATTATCTGGAAAGTGATGGCAAACGTGCAGTATTGCGTGAGCTTGATTTCTATAAAAAGGCAGGAATTTCAGAGGAAGAACTGGAAATCTATGCAGAAATGGAACGTAATTTCCAGAAATATATGGAAGGCAGTCATGTGCCGCTTCGTTCTATGTATGATGAGGTTTCACCCGGAAAAGTAGATGTGATGGCTTATTATGACAGAATCCGCGCGGCATTTGCGCTGAGAAGACTGCAGATATTTTATGACAGAGGCAGTGATTTCTCGGAAACGGATTCTGCTGTTTATCCGATGGCAAGATCCGGGCTGGATCTTTGTATTGCTGTTCCGGACGATGTACAAAGACTGCGACTCGATCCGGGCGAGGCTGCCGGTGGTCTGATTCTTAAGAAACTGACATTTGAAAACGGAAAAGCTGCCGTTTTTACTTCCAATGGTTTCCCGATGGGAGAAGGCAGATATTATTTTGGCGGCGGAGATCCGCAGTTTGTAATAGACAGTATTCCGGAGAATGCAGGAAAGCTTCATGTTGAGATTGAAGTAATGAAAGAGACAGAAGCGCAGGATGCATTCTGGAAGAGTTTTTCGAAAATTTCTTCTGAGAAAGATCAGGAGATACAGAGACTGAATCGACAGATTCATGAAATGGAAAATACAAAGGCATGGAAACTGTACCGGAGTATTAAAAAGAAATAGGGGAGTATTTATGGACAAACTTTGTTTCAGCATTGATGAAGAACGATATGATGACAGACACGGACATGTGCTGAGCCTTGTAGGCTGGTATATGCATCCTGATAAGAAGGAATGTGGTTTTCAGCTGATCGGTGACGGATATGAAGTGATCGATATACCGGAAGTGGAACGGTATGACCGACCGGATGTGGCACAGTCTCTGGAAGTGGAGACAGAGGGCTTTCTTCCGGGATTTACAGTTACGATTCCGGAGGTTCTGAAACTTCGCCAGAAGTATGACATACTGGAACTTCTTTTGCTGGACGGAGAAGAAAAGACCGTAATCTGGGAGCATACCGGTGATGAACTGGATGAACTGGTCAAAGATAAGCTGGTTGAATTTCATATTGACCGTGTAGAAGTTCTCTATGGACTGATGCTTGAGATTCAGGGATGGACAACAGATCAGAGAGGTGAAGTTGAAGTAACCGTTCATAAAGAAAATGCAGAACTTCTCGACTGCAAGATCACGAGGGGCCGCAGGCCGGACGTTGTAGAACGACGTCATCTGGATGACGATTACAGGAATCAGGAGATTGGTTTCAGTATTTCCGCGGCATTTCTCGAAATTCCGGGAAACAGGATCGTACTTCATTTCTGCGGTGATTCTACAACCAAAACATATGAGATCGATATAAAGGCTCTTCGCAGGGAACAGAAGGATAAAGAGAAAGCAAAAAGTTTCTGGGGACGTCTTTTCCGCAAAGACAAAAACGGAGAGCATAAAGAAGATTATGAAGAATGGTTTAATCGTCATAAAGCGGACAGAAAGACTCTTCGCAGACAGCGCCATGCACATTTTGCGCAGAATCCGCTGATCAGTATTGTGATTCCGCTGTACTGTACACCGATACCATATCTGAAGGAACTGATAGATTCTGTATGTGCACAGACTTACACGAACTGGCAGCTCTGTCTGGCAGACGGAAGTCCGGATCAGGAAGTAGAAGAATACATTCAGAAGCGTTATGGTAAGGATAAAAGAATCCTCTATAAACATCTGGAGGATAATGGAGGAATCTCCGTCAATACAAATAAAGCAATCGAGATGGCAACCGGTGAATATCTGATGCTGAGTGACCATGATGATACACTGGAACCGGATGCGCTGTATGAGATTGTTAAGGCAGTCAACGATCATCACGGACCGGAGATCATTTATACAGATGAAGATAAGCTGAGCATGGACGGGGAATTCTATTTTGAGCCTCATTTCAAATCAGATTATAACCTGTTCCGTTTAAGGGATAATAATTATATCTGCCATATTTTTGTTGTAAAGAAAGCACTGGTGAATCAGGTCGGTGGCCTCAGACCGGAGTTTGACGGCTCTCAGGATTATGATTTTATTCTGCGCTGCTGCGAGCAGGCGAAACAGGTGATTCATATTCCGAAAGTGCTGTATCACTGGAGATGTCATATGAATTCTGTTGCGGCGAATCCGGAGAGCAAAGCTTATGCATATGAGGCTGGATGCCGTGCAATCCAGGAACATTATCGCAGAGTCAGCATTGAAGCGGAAGTAGAGATGACAAAACACCCGGGCTGGTACCGGAGTCATGTAAAGATTCAGGGCGAGCCGCTTGTGTCGATCATTATTCCGAATAAAGACCATATTGATGATCTTGAGAAATGTCTTTCTTCTGTTTATGAGAAATCTACCTGGAAGAATTACGAGATTCTGATCGTCGAGAACAACAGCGAAGAGCAGGAGACTTTTGAATATTATAAGAACCTTTCCTGGCGTTATCCGAAGGCACGGGTACTGACATGGAAAGAAGGGTTCAACTATGCTGCAATCAATAATTTTGCTGTAAAAGAAGCTAAGGGAAGTTATCTTCTCTTCCTTAATAATGATGTGGAAGTGATCAGTCCGGGCTGGATCGAGGAAATGCTGATGATCTGTCAGCAGCAGGATGTCGCAATCGTCGGAGCAAAACTCTATTATCCTGACAATCTCATCCAGCACGCCGGAGTTGTTCTTGGCATGGGAGGTATTGCAGGCCATATCATGTGTATGGCATCCTGTGAAGATAAGGGATATTTCGGCAGAGCTGTAAATGTACAGGAAATCAGTGCCGTAACTGCGGCGTGTATGCTTATGAAAGCAGAAGATTTCCAGGCAGTTGGCGGTTTTGATGAAGAGTTTGTTGTTGCCTTTAACGACATTGATCTTTGTATGAAGGCGCGTGCCGCAGGCAAAAAAGTTGTATTTACACCATATGCAGAGCTTTATCACTACGAATCCAAGTCAAGGGGAATGGAAGACACTCCGGAGAAGCAGTTCCGTTTCGAAAAAGAAACGAAGCGCTTCGAGGAAAAATGGGGAGATGAGATGGCGAAGGGAGATCCGTATTACAACCCGAATCTGTCTCTGAAAGAAGCAGACTGTTCCCTGAGAGAAGACTGAGAAACGAGGTTGGATATAGATTATGTCGAGAGAGATATTTGAGGTAACAAAGGATCGGTTTCATTTACAGAATCCCTGCTGTTATATCCTGCAGGGAACATGGCCGAAAGAAGCAAAGATGCGAGCTATGCTGGATGGTTCCGAAATAAAATCCGAGATTCAGCGTCTGGAAGTTGTCAGTGCACTGGAACGTTTTAAAGACCCGGATCTGATGCGCGGTGAACGTATCACTGCTGCAGTGCAGCTTCCGGAATCACTGGAAGGATATCAGAAGCTGAGTGTTTATGCAGATATGCCGGACAAAACATTCTGCTGGTTTTCCGTTGCAGTAAAAAATCTGGAAAAGCGCAGAGGCAAACCGCAGTTTTTTATCGAAGAAGAAAAGATCCAGCAGGGATTCTTACGTATCCGCGGATGGGCAGTGGCAGATCAGCAGGTACGTATCCAGATTTTTAACGAAAACAAAGAAAAGATCCAGGCTGAAATCCTTCGTACAGAACGTGTCGATGTGGAGCAGATGTATGAGGAAATGGATCACGAGGACAAGACCGGATTTTTTGCAGAGCTGACAAATCTTACCGGAAAGGTCGTTTATGTGGTATTTTATGCCGGAGAGACGAAGTCCGTACATGTGGTGAACTTACAGCCGACGGTCATTCTGCGCAAAAAAATAGAAAAATATGCACAGAAAGGTATGCGTTACTGGAAATCACAGGGAAGTGCCGCACTGGCAGGAAAAATTGCAAACAAGATCAAAACAGCATCAACAAGAGAAATTCCGTACCAGAAATGGATCGTGCGTCATCTTCCGGGCACAAAGGAACTGGAGCGCCAGAGGAGAGAAAAATTCGAATATCAGCCAAAGATCAGTATTGTGATTCCGCTGTACAAAACACCGGAGAAATATCTCCGTCAGCTTGTAGAGACTGTGAAGGCACAGACTTATCCAAACTGGGAACTCTGTCTTTCCGATGGAAGCGGAGAGAATTCACCGATTGCAGAACTTCTGAAATCGCTTGCGGCATCGGATGAGAGAATACGTGTCATTTCACACAAAGAACCACTTCAGATTTCCGAAAACACCAATGCCGGAATTGAGATTGCGACCGGCGATTATATCGCATTTGCAGATCATGATGATGAACTGACTCCACATGCACTGTTTGAGTGTGTGAAAGCTTTAAATAAAAACAGAGATATCCGTCTGCTCTATTCAGACGAAGATAAAATGTCAATGGACGGGCATAAGTTTTTCCAGCCGCATTTCAAACCAGACTACAATCCGGATCTGCTTTGTACGGTAAACTATATCTGCCACCTGTTTGTTGTAGACAAAAAAATCATTGATCAGATAGGTATGCTTCGTAAAGAATATGACGGAGCGCAGGATTATGACTTCATTTTCCGCTGCATCGAAGCTGTGAAGCCGGAGGAAATCTATCATGTGCCGAAGATCCTTTATCACTGGAGATGCCATGAGGATTCCACTGCGGAAAATCCGGAGAGTAAGACGTATGCGTTTGAAGCCGGAAAACGCGCAATCGAGGCGCATTATCAGAGAACAGGTATTGACGCAGAAGTTCATCAGGGAGAATTTCTCGGACTGTACCGCACGAAATTCCACAGAGATCATGATCCGCTTATTTCGATCATCATCCCGAATAAGGATCACATCGATGATCTGAAACGCTGCATGGATTCGATCGAACAGAAATCTACTTACCGGAATTATGAATTTATCATTGTTGAGAATAACAGTACAGAGGATTCAACTTTCGAGTACTATAAGGAAATTGAAGCACAGAATCCGAAGGTGCATGTTGTTTACTGGGACAAAGAATTTAATTATTCTGCAATCAATAATTATGGTGCCACATTTGCAAAAGGAGAATACATTCTTTTGCTGAATAACGATACGGAGATTATCAATGAAGACTGTATCGAAGAATTACTGGGCTACTGTATGCGCAGTGATGTCGGTGCTGTCGGAGCACGTATGTACTACGAAGATGATACGATCCAGCATGCAGGAGTCGTGATCGGTTTTGGCGGAATTGCGGGACACTGTTTTGTACTGCAGCCGCGTGGAACGACCGGTTACTGCCACAGAATCATCTGCGCACAGGATTACAGTGCGGTGACGGCAGCCTGCATGATGGTAAAACGTTCTGCTTTTGAAGAAGTGGGCGGACTCACAGAGGAGCTGGCAGTTGCATTTAATGATATCGATTTTTGTATGAAACTGCGTACTGCCGGATATCTGATCGTATACAATCCATATGCAGAACTGTATCATTACGAGTCCAAGTCCAGAGGTCTGGAAGACACTCCGGAAAAGGTGGCACGATTTAATAAAGAAATTCAGATATTTGAAAGACGATGGCCGGATATCATGCGGGACGGCGATCCGTATTATAATCCGAATCTGACATTGAAGAGTCAGGACTTTTCGTTAAAACGGATATAGGAGGAATGAGAAATGAAAGTACTGGTTACAGGCGTAAAAGGTCAGCTTGGCTATGACGTTATGAACGAGCTTGCCAAAAGAGGCTATGAAGGTGTTGGTGTCGATGTGGCAGAGATGGATATCACAGACAGCGCAGCCGTTGAAAAAGTAATGACGGAAGTGCATCCGGACAAAGTGGTACACTGTGCAGCATGGACTGCAGTAGATGCTGCAGAGGATAACCAGGAAGCTTGCCACAAGGTAAATGTGGATGGAACAGCTAATATCGCAAAAATGTGTGGAAAACTTGACATTCCGATGGTTTATATCAGCACAGACTATGTATTTGACGGACAGGGAACTCGTCCGTGGGAGCCGGATGATCCGGTTGTAGAGCCTCTGAATGTGTATGGACATTCGAAATACGAGGGCGAAGTTGCAGTTGAAAAATATGCACCGCATTATTATATTGTCCGTATTGCATGGGTATTTGGCCTGAATGGAAAGAATTTCATCAAGACCATGCTGAATCTCGGAAAAACACATGATACACTGACTGTTGTCGATGACCAGATCGGAACGCCGACTTACACATATGACCTTGCAAGACTTCTGGTTGACATGCTGGAAAAAGAAGAATACGGAAAATATCATGCAACAAATGAAGGCGGATATATTTCCTGGTGTGATTTTGCAAAAGAGATCTTCCGTCAGGCAGGAATGGATGTAAAGGTAATCCCGGTAAGCTCCGCAGAGTATCCGGCAAAAGCAAAACGTCCTTCCAACAGCCGTATGGAAAAGAAAAAACTGGAAGAGCATGGATTTATCCGTCTTCCGGACTGGAAAGATGCACTGGGACGTTATCTCAAAGAAATTATGTAAAAGAAAAGCAGCTGCCGTAACCGACAGCTGCTTTTTATGTGCCGTGGCACATGTTTTTGTTCTGATTAAAATATATCAGTTCAGGATTTTGCAATTTTGATGATACGAAGAAGAATCAGGAGAAGGAGCAGGATTCCTACACCGCCGATGATGAAATACGGAAGGTTGTTGCGGTTTTCGGTGTAATTCCTGGCTGCATCCATATTCTGTACACTGGTATCGACAAGAGAAGTATCTTCTTCCTGGGTGGCTGCCATGACAGATGTTCCGACAGCTGTTCCGCCAAAGAGATACTGGCGGCTGTACTGTCCGTCCTGGACTTCGCCGTCCTGGGTAGTCAGAGCATCGGCAGTGGTGCCGACTGGTACATATACATCCCCACCGGATAACATATTGAAATCATTATCCCCGAGGGAAAGCATATTGAAATTATCAAATCCATAATTTAAAAGGCTGGCTGCCTCGGTGGCGGTGGTTCCGGATGTTCCCTGAAGGACAACTGCGATCAGGGTGATACCGTTTTTCTGTGCACTGCAGACAAGTGTACTTCCGGAGGCTTCGGTGTATCCTTCTCGTCCGCCGGTACAATACTGATAATAAGCAGCATTATTGTTGGTCAGCATGGAAAAGTTGTTGGTCAGAACCCGGTCTCCGCCGGAAACATTAGTTGCCGGGATCGTATAGGATGCAGTACTTGCGATGGTCTGGAATGATTCGTTATCAGCAGCAGCTTTCATGATCAGCGCCATATCGTGTGCCGTTGTATGCTGATTCTCATCCGGAAGACCGGTTGGGTTGGTAAATACTGTGTTGGTACAGCCAAGCTCGGCAGCGCGTGCATTCATCATCTGAACAAAACCGTCAACAGATCCGCCGATGTGCTCAGCAAGCTGAAGGGCAACATCATTTGCAGAAGCAAGCATGATCGCATACAGACATTGTTCTACGGTAAAAATCTCATCAATCTGTGCTGAGATATTGGCTCCTCCGTCGGTAACCCCGGATACACCGGTTGCAGTCATAGTGACCTGGTCGGAAAGCTGCGTATTTTCCAGTGCAAGGAGTGTGGTCATGACTTTGACAGTAGCTCCGGGATAAAGAACCTGATCCATGTTTTTGGCATAGAGTGTTGTGTTGGTGCTGTCTTCCATGATGACGGCAGCAGTGGATGTGATATCCGGACCCTGCGGCCATCCGGCTATATCGTTCGTTGAGATCGCGGAAGCGGCAACTGTATCGGTTGTTTCTTCGGCTGCAAGAACAGGTGTCTGAAGAAGCAGGGAACAGCATAGACCGAGTGCGATCAGACCGGAATGTATTTTTTTAAATTTCATAAATCTGTACTCCCATTTCATATGTGTTTAAACTGATTATGCTTTTTTGTAAATAATTCTTGAAATCTATCATATCCCATTTCGGGTGGTAATTCAAGCAGAACAGCCGAGCTTTTTATGGCGGGATTTATGTTGCTGTTCTGCGCGACAGAAAAGCGATGCATCGGCCCGAAATCCATTTCAGAATGAACGCAAAAAATGCGATAAACACAAGCTCAACGGCAAAAAGAATGCTGACAGACCAGGAACCACGCAGATACGGTATGGAAGCCGGTGTAAGGATATATATGATAATATGGTGCACGAGAAAAATCTCGTAGGAATATCTGCTTAATAAATCCAGTAATTTCAGTTCTTTTTTTTGAAGAATCGGTTCAAGGTATGAGATGGAAATGCAAAAAGCAACAGCGAGGATCTCCACTTTCAGTTCGTAATGTATTCCCAGCCTGAACGGGGAAACAAAGAAAAATATAACCAGAGGAACGGAAAGAAAGGCCCATTGAGGTCTGAATTTATGGTTTGTATAGCCAAGCAGCATACCTAAGATAAAATCATATCCCTTGATCAGCAGGTTCACATGCACCGGAGTATGAAATGGATAATAAAACAGTAAAAGCAGATAGATACATGTGGAGCCGATGAAAAAGAGACATGGATTCTTTTTCATCAGGAAGCGGAGCAGAGGAAAAAGCAAATATAATATGATCAGTGCACCGAGAAACCATTCACCAATACCAAGGGAAAATGTATGGATTCCGTGCTGACTGATCCATTCATCCATTCCGAAGAATGTAAAAATGATTTTCCATGCGGATGTTTCCGGTGGGAAGAAGGACGTAAAAGAACCGGTCGTTCCTGCTTTATATATAAAATAGGAAATATAGGTTATGTAAAATGGAATCAGGATTCTTATAAATCTTTTTTTGTAGAAACGTCGAATATCAAAATTCTCCCCTGTGGAATATGCGAGCCCGGCACCGGATAAGATAAAAAACACAGCGACACCCAGCATGGCGATGTTCATATTATCGTTTTCATAAAAAGGCAGAACCTTATCTAATGGAAATAACCTGGAAAAGTAAAGCTGGGATATCATATGATAAAAAATAATAAAGCAAAATGAAATACATCTTAAAAGATCAAAATATCGAATTCTTTTCATAAAGAGCCTCCTCTCAGTGCAATGATAATAGAAAAGCGGTGGCAGCGCAAGCGAAATTGACTCCGCCCTTGCAAAAAACAGAGTGGAATGATAAAATAAATCCTATTATAAGAGAAACAGGCTGTTTTGCACTGCGGATAAGCAGGGGGGAAGCAGCATCAGAGGATACAGACAGATTATGAGCAAAAACAAAGAAGTGACAGGACACATCCAGTGGAGCAGGATGTTGAAAAAGCTTAATCCGTATACGATCCGTAAGGGGTTGCGCTATTTTAAACATTATGGACCAAAAGAATTCTGGATTCGTCTTCATGAACGCTTTGAGCCGGAAGCAGTGCCGTATGGTCCGTGGTACGAGGCTTATATTCCGGATGATACAGAACTGGAAAAACAGAGAAAATACAAGTTTTCCTACAGCCCGCTGATCAGTGTGGCAGTTCCGGCATTTCGTACACCGGAAGTTTTTCTGCGCCAGATGATCGATTCGCTGCTGGCACAGACATACAGCAACTGGGAACTCTGCATTGCAAACGGAAGCCCGGAAGATAAAAAAATGCAGGCAGTGCTGGATCAATATACGAATAAGGACAGCAGGATTCGTGTAAAAATACTGGATCAGAATCTCGGAATTGCAGGAAATACAAACGCAGCACTTGAGATGACACAGGGAGAGTATGCAGGAATTCTTGACCATGATGACCTGCTTGCACCAAATGCTCTTTATGAGATTGCACGTTATCTGGAAAATGATCCGGAGGCGGATGGTGTCTATACAGATGAAGACAAGGTAACTACCGAGCTGGATGAGCATTTTCAGCCGCATCTGAAACCGGATTTTAACCTTGACCTTCTGCGTTCCAACAACTATATCTGCCATTTTTTTGTTGTCAGGCAGTCAATCATACGTAAAGTCGGTGGATTCCGTCAGGAATTTGACGGAGCACAGGATCATGACTTTATTTTCCGCTGCGTAGAAGAAGCCGGAAGGATCGGACATGTGCCGGAGATTTTATATCACTGGAGAACACACAAAGCGTCGACAGCGGATAACCCTGCAAGCAAAATGTATGCGTTTGAAGCAGGAAGACGCGCGATCGAGGCACATCTTGAGAGAATGGGACAGAAGGGAACTGTCACACACACACCGGATCTCGGCTTTTTTCGTGTGCAGTATCCGGTACAGGGCAGTCCGATGGTATCCATTATCATTCCGAACAAAGATGAGAAGGAATCTCTGGAAGCCTGCCTTCATTCCATTAAAGAAAAGACAGCTTATCAGAATTATGAGATACTCATTATAGAAAATAACAGTGTATCAGAAGAAATTTTTGCGTACTATAAAGAAATAGAAAAAGATCCGAAGATCCGCGTGCTTCGCTGGGAGAGGGAGTTTAATTACTCTGCGATCAATAATTTTGGGGTACAGCATGCGAATGGTGATTATCTGCTGTTCCTGAATAACGATGTTACAGTGATCACACCGGACTGGATCGAAGAGATGCTTGGCATGTGTCAGAGAGAAGAAGTGGGAGCAGTCGGTGTGAAGCTTCTTTATCCGGATGATACGATCCAGCATGCAGGATGTGTGATCGGAATCGGTGGAATTGCAGGACATATGTTTGTTGATATGCCGGCGAACCGAACCGGATATCTTCACAAGGCATCAATTATTCAGGACATGAGTGCGGTAACAGCAGCATGTATGATGATGAAACGTACCGCTTTTGAGGAAGCAGGTGGTTTTACAGAGAAGCTTGCAGTAGCTTTTAATGATGTGGATCTCTGCCTGAAAGTGAGAAAATCCGGCAGACTGATCGTGTATGATCCATACGTACAGCTTTATCATATGGAATCAAAGACAAGAGGCGCGGAAGACAGCGAGGCGAAGGTACGACGTTTTCAGGAAGAAATCGAGTATATGAGAGAGCACTGGATCGACATTCTGAAAAACGGTGATCCGTATTACAATAAGAATCTTTCGCTGACAAAGTGGAATTATTCACTTCGCCCTCTGAAAGGAATGGACAGTAAGGGTAAGGATAGGAGATAATATGGAAGTATCGGTGGTCATACCGAATTTTAATGGAATTGCATTTCTGGACAGTGTGCTTGCAAGTCTGGAAGGTCAGACACTGAGTAATTTTGAAGTCATACTGGTGGATAACGGATCTACAGATGGAAGCTGCTCTTTCGTGACAGCCAATTATCCGTGGGTACACCTGATCGAGCTGTCGGAGAATTTCGGATTCTGCGGAGCGGTCAATGCAGGTATACGTGCGGCAAAAGCACCGTATGTTCTGCTTTTAAATAATGATACAGAAGTAAAAGAAGATTTTGTGGAGGAAATGCTTGCTGCGGTCAGACGTCACAAGAATGCGTTTTCCTGTGGTGCAAGAATGGTGCAGTACCATGATCGCGACAGACTGGACGATGTCGGGAATTATTACTGTGCACTGGGATGGTCGTTTGCCCGCGGCAGGGGGAAAGATATCCATGCATATGAGACGGAGGACAAAATATTTTCTGCATGTGCAGGGGCTGCAATCTACCGCAAAAAGATCTTAGAGAAGATCGGTTATTTTGATGAAGAGCATTTTGCATATCTGGAGGATACAGATATCGGTTATCGTGCAAGAATTTACGGCTATGAAAACTGGTATGCGCCGAAAGCAATTGTTTATCATGTCGGCAGCGGCACAAGCGGTTCACGTTACAATCAGTTTAAGACAAGATATTCATCCAGAAATAATATTTATCTGATCTATAAGAATATGCCGCTTTTGCAGATCATCTTAAACTTACCGTTTCTTGCAGTCGGTTTTCTTATAAAATTCCTGTTTTTTGCAGTAAAGGGAATGGGTAAAGAGTATGCGGCAGGGATCAAAAACGGTTTTTCTATCAGCATGAAAAACAAAAAAGTACCGTTTCGGATAAAACATCTGCCAAATTACTGCAAAATTCAGCTGGAACTGTGGATCAACATCATCCGCCGGTTTCGTGCGTAAAGGAAATTTTACACTACTTTATGGAATTTTAATATAATATACGGAAGATATTGTTGATTTTAGAGAGTAACTAGTATAAGATAAACGTGGCTGTCCGGAGTTGTTTTTCGGACAGAAATGTGAAAAACAAAGAATTGGATTGAGGTGGGAGAGAGTGATTCAGGACAATCAGAAGAACTTCACCCGGATGCAGATGCTGATTGATGCGGTCATCATTGCAGTCTGTTATGTACTTGCATGGATGCTCCGTTTTATCGGTCCTTTTGCTTATTCAGCAGTCCGCGCACTTACTTTTGAGCAGTATATGTTTGCACTGGTATTTATCATACCGGGATATTTGCTGTTGTATCAGGCATTCACACTGTATGAGCCGTTGCATATGCAGGGACGCAGGCTTGTTCTGGCAAATATCATCAAGGCAAATATACTTGGACTTCTGCTGATCGTATTCAGTCTTTATATGATGGACGAGTCGGATTTTTCAAGACTGACCGTTTATATTTTCTGTGTGATCAATATTATCGCAGAATGGATTGTACGTCTGTGCACTTTTTCGGTACTGCGCAATATGCGGCGCCGGGGGCTGAACCAGAAACAGATGATACTGGTAGGCTACAGCCGTGCAGCAGAAGAATATATTGACAGAATACAGCAGAACCCGCAGTGGGGGTATGTTGTAAGAGGAATTCTGGATGACAATGTTCCGGCAGGGACAATCTATAATGGAATCAAGGTTATTGGTCGTATTGCGAATCTGTCCGTGATCTTACCGACCAACCGTCTGGACGAGATTGCGATCACACTTGGACTGAGTGAGTATTACCGCCTGGAAGAAATCGTTGCAATGTGCGAGAAATCAGGTGTTCATACGAAATTTATTCCGGATTACAACAAGATTATTCCGACCAAACCATATACCGAAGATATTCTGGGACTTCCGGTGATCAATATCCGCTATGTTCCGTTGAGCAATACCTTTAATTTCATGGTCAAGCGTGTGATGGATATTGTCGGTTCGATTATGGCGATCATTGTTTCGTCACCGGTCATGCTTGTGATGTGCATACTGATCAAACTGACATCACCGGGACCGCTGATCTATCGTCAGGAGCGTGTCGGACTTCACAATAAAACTTTCTGGATGTATAAGTTCCGGTCTATGGAAGTACAGCCGGAGGCCGAAGAAAAGAAGGCGTGGACAGTCAAAAACGATCCACGTGTGACAGGAATCGGTAAATTTATGCGCAGGACAAGTATTGATGAGCTTCCGCAGTTTTTTAATATTCTGCGGGGAGATATGAGTCTTGTAGGACCTCGTCCTGAAAGACCGTTCTTTGTTGAAAAGTTTCGGGAAGAGATTCCCAGATACATGGTCAAGCATCAGGTTCGTCCGGGACTGACCGGATGGGCACAGGTGAATGGATACCGTGGTGATACATCAATCAAAAAACGAATCGACTGTGACCTTTATTATATAGAGAACTGGTCGATCGGTTTTGATATAAAGATACTGTTTCTTACAATTTTTAAAGGATTTGTAAACAAAAACGCATACTAAAAGTAAGGGGAGAAAAGATGGCAAGACCAAAAAAGAGATCCAAAACCAAAAAGATACTTTTTGCAGTAGAAATCATAGTACTTCTTGTGTTTATCGGAGGTCTGTATGTATATGGACAGCTGATGTCCCGAATGGACAAGACAAATACGCAGAAACTTGATACACAGAAGGTTCAGGTCAATGAAGAAGTACAGGATGCAATTAATTCCGAAGATTCACATCTGACCGGTTATACGACCTATGCTTTGTTCGGAATTGATTCCCGAAGCGCAAATATGAAGTTTTCCGGTAACCAGAACAGTGATACCATGATCATCGCGAGTGTCAACAATGATACCAAAGATGTAAAACTTGTATCTATTTATCGTGATACACTTCTGAACCTTGGCAATGATACCTATTCCAAAGCGAATGCTGCATATGCATATGGCGGTCCGGAACAGGCAATCACCATGTTGAATACCAACCTCGACCTGAATATTACAGATTATGCAACTGTTAAATTCGATGCACTTGCAACGATTATTGATGATCTGGGCGGTCTTGATATGGATATGTCCTATGCAGAGATCGTGCATATGAATAACTACTGTGTAGAGACAGCCGAGGATACAGGACTCAGCTACACACCAATTGAACTTCCGGAAAAACCGGAAGATCAGGAAAAAGTCCAGTACAGTTATCATCTGAATGGTGTACAGGCAACATCTTATTGCCGTATCCGTTACACAGCAAGCCTTGATATGGGACGTACAGAACGTCAGCGTAAAGTTATTCAGATGATCGTTTACAAAGCAAAACATGCCGGATTGAGTAAGATCTTTAACATCATGGATGATGTATTCCCGATGGTAACGACATCTCTGGGAAAAGAGGATATCCTTCAGCTTCTTCCGACACTGATCGGATACAGTATAGATGAGACGGCAGGTTTTCCGTCATCCTATAAATTCTCCAATGTAAAAGGAAGTATTATCGTAGCGACAGATCTTGTATCAAACGTACAGGAACTGCACAAATTCCTTTACGGCGATGCCAACTATACACCATCAGCAACAGTAACTGCCAACAGTGAAAAGATTCTTGAGATCGTCGGTGGTGCAAGCAACCTGGATGATGTACAGACAAACATCGGTGAAGAGAATACAGATAATGATACTGTTGTATTTGAAAAGGACGGTTCCGGATGGACAGACACAAGCGGCAGTGGCGAGCAGTACGATCCTGACAACAGTGGCGATACAAGCGGTGGAGAGGATAATACCTATGTACCGGATGACAATACCGGCGGTAATGACGATATAGACGATGGCACCGATGGTGACGATGTTTATGTACCGGATGACACAACCGGAGGAGATACAACCGGAGGAGATACGACCGGAGGAGATACAACCGGAGGAGATACAACCGGAGGAGATACGTCCGGAGGAGATACGTCCGGTGGTGATATGTCCGGCGGTGATACCGGCAGCGGAGGAGACGGTGGAGATATCGATGCCGGCGGCGATGCAAGTGATGCAATCGAGGCTTCTGAACAGGGTGCACCCGGTGAAGCAGATGCTGCATAAGTAACGTCACATAACAACATGAGATAAAGATCAGAAGGGAATTTCTTATTGAAGAAATTCCCTTCTTCTGTTACCATACATCAATAAGAATATAATAAATATCAGGTATGTGAAATGCCGATAAGGAGATACTATGGAAAACAAAACAGTGGATGTGATCATTCCGGCCTATCATCCGGGAAATGAATTTGCCACACTTATCAAAAGACTGGAAAAACAGTCTGTCCCGATCCACAGGATCATTGTAATGAATACAGAGGAATCCATGTGGAATAAAGAATGGGAAAAATTATCCGATGCGATGGAAGTGCATCATCTTACAAAAGAGGAGTTTGATCACGGAGGTACGAGAGCGCGGGCAGCAGAACTTTCTGATGCGGATGTGATGGTATTTATGACACAGGATGCGATGCCAGCGGACCGTGAGCTGCTTGCAGAGCTTTTGAAAGCGCTTGATCAGGAGAAGAATATTGCAGCTGCTTATGCAAGACAGCTTCCGAACGCGGAATGCAGTTTTGTCGAGAGATACACAAGAGCGTTTAATTATCCGGATACGTCTCTGGTCAAAACAAAAGCAGATCTTGACAAATATGGAATCAAAACTTTTTTCTGTTCAAATGTCTGTGCAGCATACAAAAAAGATATTTATGAAAAGCAGGGTGGTTTTGTACGCCGTACTATTTTTAATGAGGATATGATCTATGCGGGCGGGCTGATCCAGGCAGGATATGGAATTGCCTATGCAGCAGAAGCCAGGGTGATACATTCCCATAATTATAATTGTATGCAGCAGTTCCACAGAAATTTTGATCTTGGTGTATCGCAGGCGGAGCATCCTGAAATATTTGAGGGAGTACCGTCTGAGGGAGAAGGCATGCGCCTCGTCAAAAAGACACTTGCGTACCTTATTCATTCAGGAAGGATATGGCTCATACCGGGGTTCGTTTTGCAGTGTGCAGGTAAGTATGCCGGATATCTGGCGGGCAAAAACTTCCGTAAACTGCCGAAGAAATTTATTTTGTGGTGTACGATGAGTCCGAATTACTGGAAATGAGCAGAAACACGCTTTTTTAAAGGAGTTGTCACACTTTCAACACAATTGACTGATACACTGTTTTCATGATAAGAAATAAGAAGAAAGCAGAAAGGAGCACAGCATGAACGACGAAGAAAAATGGAATTCGGGAAATGCTCCGCAGAATGATAGAGATACCGGACGGTTCAATGAACCGCCGAGATATGAACATTATAATATGCACCAGACGTATGTGAATGAAACAGGGCAGGAATCGGAGAAAAAGAAACGCAGGAAGAAAAGCGGTGGCAGGAAACTGGCTTCGACAATTTCTCTTGCGGTAGTGTTCGGACTGGTTGCCGGTGTAGTATTTCAGGGTGTGAATTTTTTTGCAGCTCAGTATATGGGCACAACGACAGCTGATGCAGAACCGCAGATTGAGACAGCGCAGCTTGCCGTGAGTGCATCGTCAGATGATGCAGCCTCAGAGGGTACAGATTCTTCTGAGAATGGTACAGCTGATGCAGCACAGAGTGTTTCTACGCAGACAGGAAGTGTTTCAGATGTGGCAAAAGCAGCAATGCCGACTGTTGTCGCAATTACATCTGTCAGCATACAGGAGATTCCGAATTATTTCCGTGCATTTGGATTTGGATATGGCGATACACAGCAGTATTCCAGTGAAGGCAGCGGATCTGGTATCATTGTAGGTGAGAATGATGACGAACTTCTGATTGCAACAAATAATCATGTTGTAGACGGTGCGACGACACTCAGTGTATGTTTTGCCGGAAATGATGTAGTCAATGCAGAGGCAGAGACTGTGAATATGTCTTCAGAAAGTGACAGTGATGGAGATGTCAATGTGGAGGATGCTGTCAGTGCAAAGATAAAAGGCACAGATGAAACAAATGACCTGGCGGTAGTTGCGGTACAGAAATCTGACATTCCGGAGGATACATTATCACAGATCAAGATTGCACAGCTTGGGGATTCTGATTCAGTGGAAGTCGGAGAACAGGTCGTTGCAATAGGTAATGCACTTGGATATGGACAGTCTGTAACATCCGGGTGGATCAGTGCATTAAACAGAAGTATTTCGACAAGCGACGGTACGACAAGTGACGGACTGATTCAGACAGATGCAGCAATCAACCCGGGTAACAGCGGCGGCGCACTTCTTAATATGCAGGGAGAAGTGGTTGGTATCAATTCTGCGAAGTATGCAGACAGTGCGGTTGAAGGTATGGGTTATGCAATCCCGATTTCGAAAGCACAGCCGATCCTGGAAAATCTTATGAACCGTCAGACGAGAGACAAAGTAGAGGATGACTCAAAAGCAGCATATCTTGGGGTGACTTCTGCAGATCTTTCGATGGAAGCAATCCAGATGTATGATATGCCGGAAGGCGCATTTGTGATCCGTGTTGATAAAGATTCAGCAGCAGGCGAGGCCGGTATTCAGAAGGGCGACATTATTGTAAGCTTTGACGGACAGACAGTAAGCGGCAGAGAAGATCTGGAAAATAAGCTGGCTTATTATGAAGCCGGTGAGTCAGTGGATGTTGTTGTTTCCAGAGCTGATAACGGAGAATATGTACAGAAAACAATTTCCGTGACACTTGGAAACCGTTCAGATTACACGGGCTAATCGAATTTATAAAAACTTTAGTTTACAGTGTGATAGGTTATGTTATAATGAACGCATAGGTAAATGGGCCGGGACAGGAGCCATTAGCCTGTGCGTTTTGCATATGAGAGAAGTTGCGAAGCGCTGTAAATGAAAGGAGTTTATATGACAGATAAATACAATGATGAGATCATAGAGGAAGAAAATCAGGATACAGATGATCAGACCGATGATTATGAACCGGAGAAGTTCTGTACCCTCTGTCATCGTTCCGAGCGTCAGGCAGGAAAAATGATCGATCTTCCGAATAATATACATATATGTCCGGACTGCATGCAGAGAAGTTTCGACAGCATGAACACACAGATGCAGAGTGGCAATTTTAATTATGGCGATCTGTTTAACATGCCGAATATCAGTATGATCGATCTGAGCAGCTTCCAGAATCAGATGGGACAGCAGCCGAAACCAAAGAAGAAAAAAAGTGAAAAGAAAAATCCGGTCCTTGATCTGAAAAAGATTCCCGCACCACACAAGATCAAGGCAACACTTGATGAATATGTGATCGGACAGGAGTATGCGAAAAAGGTTATGTCCGTTGCCGTTTATAATCATTATAAACGTGTTGCGACCGATACAATGGATGAAATCGCAATCGAGAAATCCAATATGCTGATGATCGGACCGACCGGATGTGGTAAGACTTATCTGGTCAAGACACTTGCGAAACTTCTGGATGTGCCGCTTGCGATCGCAGATGCGACTTCCCTTACAGAAGCCGGGTACATTGGTGATGATATCGAGAGCGTTGTTTCGAAGCTTCTTGCGGCAGCTGATAATGATGTTGAGAAGGCTGAGCATGGAATTATTTTTATTGATGAGATCGACAAGATCGCGAAGAAGAAAAACACGAATCAGAGAGATGTCAGTGGTGAGGCAGTACAGCAGGGAATGCTGAAGCTTCTCGAGGGCAGCGATGTTGAGGTACCGGTCGGAGCCAACAGCAAAAATGCAATGGTTCCGCTGACAACCGTGAATACAAGAAATATTTTGTTCATCTGCGGAGGTGCTTTCCCGGATCTTGAGAATATCATAAAGGAGCGTCTGAATAAGCAGGCATCCATCGGATTTTATGCAGATCTGAAGGATAAGTATGACGATGATCCGAATCTTCTTGAGAAGGTTACTGTGGATGACCTTCGAAATTTCGGTATGATTCCGGAATTTATCGGACGACTTCCGATTATATTTACAATGAATGGTCTTACAGAAGATATGATGGTACAGATCCTGCGTGAGCCAAGAAATGCGATCCTTAAGCAGTATCAGAAGCTTCTGGCACTGGACGAAGTCAAGCTGGAATTTGAGGAGGATGCCCTTCATGCAATTGCAGCGAAAGCAATGGAGAAACACACCGGAGCAAGAGCTCTTCGTGCAATCCTTGAGGAATACATGCTGGATATCATGTATGAGATTCCGAAGGATGACAATATTGGAGAGGTAGTGATCACCAGAGGTTATATTGAGGGAAACGGCGGACCGAAGATTCTGCTTCGCGGGCAGGAAGTACCGCTTCTTGAAAGTGGGCAGTAATTTTGCAACATAGATTTCATATAGACTAAGAAAGAGAGGGAATGTATTATGGCAAAGGATTTTTTTGGTAATCTCGGACAGGCACTTTCAAAAACTGCAAAAGAATTAAGCGGACGTGCGGAAGATGTTTATGAAACACAGCGTCTTAAGAATAAAATATCCGCAGAAGAACGTCAGATTGATAAAATTATGGCAGATCTTGGAAAAATCGTGTACCAGCGTTACAAAGAAGAAGTGCCGGTAGACGATGCTCAGAAAGCACTCTGCGAGCAGATCGATCAGCGTATGGAACAGATTGAACAGTTACGTACAGATATCAACGAGTTGAAGATCAGAACCAGACGAATCTGCCCATCCTGCGGTAAAGAAGTTGAGAAGAATGCTGCATTCTGTAAATTCTGTGGTGCAGCGTGTCCGACACAGGAAGAGGAAGAAGATGCCGGGGATACAATCGATGGTACTGCCGAGGAGGTAGAGGAAGAAAAAAAGTCGGAAGAGTCCGCAGAAGAAGCGGCAGAGACAGAGGCCGAAACAGAGGCGGCAGATATTGCAGAGGCTACCGAAGAACCGACAGCAGACGAAGCTGGAGAAGAAGTGGCAGGAGCTGAACCGGAGGAAAAAGCGGACGAAGCTGCAGAAGAAATCACCGAAGAAGTAAAAACAGAAGAATAAACAGAGCTGACCGCAAGGTATAAATGCGCAGATAAAAATGGACAGATGGGAAAAAATTCTCATCTGTCCGTTTTATCCACAGGAAATTTTGCGTTTATGTAACCGGTAGATTAATTACAGTGTATAAACAATGATTCCGGCAATGATGATCAGATTGCCGATAAATTTGCCTTGTGTGATCTTTTCTTTCAGAATCACCTTTGAGAGCAGCAGGACGAATACATAGGCGGCGGTATCAATGACCGGTCCGTAGCGCATATCGACTTTTGTGTAGCACCAGGTATTCAGAAGAAGAATACCAAAAAAAAGAAAATAAGCGAGGATGACACGCCAGTTCAGATACTCTCTGAGGGGATTACTGTATTTGATGTTTGCACTCTGCTTTAAAAGAATCTGGGAAATCGCAGAAAGAAAAGTTCCTCCCAGCATAATAAGAAGAAATGTTTTATTCATAACGCTGCACCGTCCATACTCCAAATAATACGATCAGGATTCCCAGAATGTTCTGTGGGGAAAGCTGTTCGTGAAAGATGATCACTGCCCAGATCTGCGACCACAGAAGGTAGATGCTTTTGTTGGCATAGGCAGTTGACAGAGAAAATTTCTTGATGACCTGCTGCCAGGCAATCGCATAGATGCCGCAGTTGGCAATCATAAGCAATAGAAATACATAGAGAAGCGGTGCATGCAGCCCGTTTCGGTTATACTGGATCGATGCAAGCTTCGAAAAAACGCTTGTCAGCGAAAACAGCAGGATATTTAAATGAAGCTGTAGATAATTACGGAAATTTTTCATGGTTCCTCCGAAAAATATAAATGGTTTTCTGACATTGTACAACAAATACCGGGGATTTAAAATAGGAACTGACAGGAATTTTTTGATTGCTTTACAAGACATATCGAAAATGATATGATAAAAATGAATGCTAAAATTAGAAAGAGCGAGGAAAACATATGAGTTTGTATTCCGTTGTGGTTCCTGTGTACAATTCAGAACACACACTTGAGGAACTTTACCGCCGACTGGAAAAGGTTTTCCGGGAGGTTATAAAAGAAGATTTTGAGCTGATTCTTGTCGATGACGGATCGAAAGACCGTTCATTCGAAGTAATGACAGAGCTTCGAAACAAAGATCAGAGAGTCAGAATTATACAGATGGCAAGAAACTTTGGGCAGCATCCGGCGCTTTTGTGCGGTTTTGCGCATGTTCGCGGAGATTTTGTCGTAACAATGGACGATGATCTGCAGCATCAGCCAGAGGAACTGCCGAAGATGGTCAAGGTGATGAGAGAGCGTGATGACGTGGACGCGATCATTGCAAGTTATGAAGGCAGAAAACATGGTTTTATCCGCCGGCTTGGCACGAAGTTTTCTGTGTGGGCGACTTCCAGGATGCTCGGCAAAGACCCGAATCTTCAGATCACCAGTTACCGTCTGATCCGTCGCTTCCTTGTAGATGCGATGGTAAAGACGAATACATATCTGCCGCAGATCGGCAACCTTCTGGTGCTGACCTCGAACCGTATTATCAATGTGCCGGTACAGCATGCCGCCAGAGCTTACGGAAAGAGCGGCTACTCCTTCAATAGACTTCTGAAGGATCTGATCTATGATATTACCGCACATACCGCATTTCCGCTTCTTATGGTTCGAAATATCGGAATTGTAAGTTTTCTGGTAAGCATGGTGATGGCAGTTTATTTTTTGGTCCGTTATTTTGCATTTGGAATTTCGGTCGAAGGCTGGACATCTTTAATGCTGGTGATGCTCGCTTTCTTCGGGCTGATCCTGTTATCGATCGGTATTATGGGGATTTATCTGATGAATATTTTGAATGAGGCGAAAAAGATGCCTCACTACGTGATCCGTAGGGAGGACACAGACTGATGAAAAAAGAAATTGGCGGTTATTTTGAGCTGGAGGAAATGGCGGGAGAGGAGTACTATCCGAACCTGTATAAAGTGAATCTCGGAAGGACTGCATTATTGTGGCTTCTTGAGACACGCCAGTATAAGAAGATATATCTTCCGGTGTTTCTTTGCCGGTCCGTCATTGATATCTGTGTGGAGCATGATATTGAGGTGGAATTCTACCATCTTGATGCAGATTTAAACATTCTTCTGGAAGAACGGAAACTTCCGGCAGAGGAATGCCTCTATCTGGTCAGTTATTATGGTCAGCTTACAGACGAAAAAATCCTGTACTGTCAGAAGGTGTATGGCAATGTGATCGTGGATCATACACATGCGTTTTTTCAGAAACCGCTTAAGGGAGTGGATACCCTGTATTCCTGTCGGAAATTCTGGGGCGTCAGTGATGGGGCATACGTATCTTCGGATGTTGTTTTATCCGGGGAAAAGCCGGAGGACAGATCTGGTGCGCGTATGAGCCACATTCTGGGACGTTACGAAGAAAATGCCGGGAAATATTACCAGGCAATGCTTGACAATGCAGCCGGTTATGAGGGCATGGAGATCCGGAAGATGTCACGGTTGACGTGCAACTTTCTCAGAGCAATTGATTATGAGAAGGGCAAAAAGCAGCGAGAAAAGAATTATGCACTTCTTTCAGAACTGCTCCCGTCAGAGTCAGTATTTAACCGTGTGATTCCGGAAGGTCCGTTTGCATATCCATATTATCATGAGAATGGGATGGAGCTTCGCAGATGGCTGGCGGGACGCAAAATTTTTGTGCCGACTTACTGGAAAAACATGTTTGAACAGTGCAGTGAAGATTCGCTGGAATACCAGTGGGCAGCAAATATACTTCCTCTGCCGTGCGATCAGCGATATGGTGAAGAGGAGATGAGATACATGGCAGCAAGGATCAGAGAATGGGAGGCATCCGCAGAATGAACCACAGATTATTGATTCTGGGAACGCTTGGGGAATTTGTACAGCTCGTACAGAAAGCAAAACAAAAAGGATATTATACGATCGTCTGTGACGGCTATCCGAATGGAGAGGCGCGGGCATATGCCGATGCTTCGTATGTTTTACCGGTGACAGATACAGATGCGATCGCAGAACTCTGTAAGAAAGAAAAGATTGACGGGATCATCACTTCGTTTTCGGACCTTTTGATGGAATGCATGGTCAAAATTGCGGCGAAAGCAGATCTTCCGTGCTATCTGAAACCGGAGCAGCTTCCGTGGTATCGTGACAAATCCGTGTGTCGTCAGACACTCTCGGAGCTTGGACTTCCGACACCTGGTTATGTAAAAATACCGGTAAGTCTGTCCGGCGAACCGGATAAAATAAAACAACTGGTTCAGAATCTGTCGTATCCTCTGATCAGTAAGCCGATGGATAAATATGGTTCAAGAGGAATCTATATTATTTATGATGAGAGGGAGCTGGCTGCGCAGGTTACGCGAACCGCAGAATTTACAGATCTGGAAGAGGTGCTCGTAGAAGAGTACAATGATGGATTTGAGTTTAATATGATGACCTGGGTCAATGATGGCAAAGTGAATGTGATCAGCATTGCGGACAGAGAGAAGACACAGCCGGAGGCAGATATGCTTCCAATCAGTACGCGAAATGCTTATCCGTCCCGGCTTTTTTCGTATGTTTATGAGCCTGCGAGGGATTTGCTTCAGTCTTATATCGCACACACGGGTCAGATGGACGGACCGCTTTCGATGCAGTTTTTCTGGAAGCCGGGTAAAGGTATTCAGGTCTGCGAGATCGCAGCAAGATTTTTTGGATATGAACATGAACTGACCGATATGGTCTATGGCTTTAATATAGAAGAACTCCTGCTGGCCGGTGTATATCAGAAGGAAAAAATATCAGAGATGTTCGCCGGACATGACGTTTTTCATCCGCTGCATCATGGGGCAGTTGTATATTTCCATGGAAAACTTCGCAAGATTGCTGATCAGACAAAGGCATATGAACTTGCCGGAAATGAAGCTGTGGCCAAACCGTGGATCTTTTATAAGACGGGTGAGGCTGTGGTGGAATATGGACCTAATCCATATCTTGCACTATATTATATAGGAGCAGAGAGCAGAGAAAAGCTGGATGAGATTACCGGATATTTCTTTGACGAGATGAGTATGACTGATCCGGACGGGCAGGAGATTACATATCGAAACCAGATACCGGATTATTTTATAACAGAAGAGTAGAGGAGACAGATGATCGATTTTAACAGACCGGCACTTGTCGGAAAAGAATTAAATTATATTCAGGATGCGGTTGCGCAGGGAATGCTCTGCGGTGATGGCAAATACACAAAGCTGTGTTCCGAATGGATGAAGAAACGTTTTGAGGTCAATCAGGTGTTTCTGACGACATCCTGTACACATGCGTTGGAAATGGCGGCGTTTTTAAGCGATATCCAACCGGGAGACGAAGTGATCATGCCGTCTTATACCTTTGTTTCGACGGCTGATGCCTTTGTGCTCCGTGGTGCAAAAATCGTATTTGTAGATATCAGACCAGATACGATGAATATTGACGAAAATCTTATTGAACAGGCAATTACTGACAAAACAAGGGCAATCGTTCCGGTCCACTATGCCGGTGTTGCATGTGAGATGAACAGGATTATGGAAATTGCACAGAAATATAATCTGAAAGTTGTGGAAGATGCTGCACAGGGTGTAGATGCCTACTATCATGGAAAAGCTCTGGGAACGATCGGCGATTTCGGCTGTTACAGTTTCCACGAAACCAAAAACTTTACGATGGGTGAAGGCGGTGCGCTTGTTTTCCAGAAAAATGAATATCAGGAAAAAGCAGAAATTCTCAGGGAAAAGGGCACGGACAGAAGTAAATTCTTCCGTGGACAGGTAGATAAATATCGCTGGATCGATTATGGTTCTTCTTATCTTCCAAGTGAGATGAATGCGGCATATCTGTATGCGCAGCTGGAAGAATGTGACAAGATCAACCGGAAACGTCATCAGGTTTATGACGGTTATCATGAGAGACTGGCAGATCTGGAAGCACAGGGTAAACTTGACCGTCCTTTTGTTCCGGATGGCTGTGCGCATAATGCACATATGTACTATATTAAGGTGAAAGATCTGACTACCCGTACCAGACTGATCGCATATCTTCGTGAAAACGGAATCGCTCCGGCATTTCATTATGTTCCACTCCACAGTTCTCCGGCGGGAGAAAAGTTTGGAAGATTCTGTGGTGAAGATGTATATACGACGAAGGAGAGCGAACGTCTTCTGAGACTTCCGATGTTTTATGATCTTTCTATGGACAATGTGGATTATATTGCAGAAAAGATCCATCAGTTTGAATTTTGAGTGCAGTGGAGGAAAGAGTATTGAAACGTAAAAAAGTCAGTACGGAAACGGTAGTAGAAATTCTGTTTTTCCTGTTTCTTCTGGTGTTTTATCTGATGTGGGCGAGAGTTCAGCCAAACGGCGCCGGACCGGATGAGCCGATGCGATATCAGATTGCCTATTATATCTATCAGCATGGAAGTCTTCCGGTCGGAGATGATCCTGCGGTTCGAAATATTGTATGGGGAATTTCATATGCATTTTCTCCGATTCTGGACTATATGATTGCGGCCGTGTTTATGAAACTGGTAAGTTTCATAACGACAGCACCGTTTGCACTTCTCATGGCAGCACGTTTTGTCAACATTCTTCTGGGACTTGGTACAGTGTGGCTGGCACTGGATATGGGCAAGCGTCTGTTTGACCGCAGAAAAGCCTGGATTTTTGCTGCATTTGTCGGTTTGCTTCCGGGGTCATTGTTTGTATTTACTTATGTCAACTGTGATGCGCTGGCGGTATTTTCTACGGCAGTGATTGTTTATGCGTGGGTGCGATATCTCACGGAAGGCTGGACATATAAGAACTGCATCATTCTTGCGGTTGGTGTGGCAGTATGTGCACTGTCTTATTACAATGCATATGGATTTATTTTGTGCAGTATTTTCTTCTTTGGGATTACGTTGTTTATGGAGGCAAAGAAGAACGGCAGCTACGCAGGTTTTGCAAAAAAAGGTCTTCTTGTCTGCGCAATTGTTCTGATTCTGGCAGCATGGTGGTTTATCCGAAATGCCATCCTCTATGACGGGGATTTCCTTGGTATGAATGCGTCTTCTATTTGTGCAGAGAAGTATGCAAAACCGGCTTACAAACCATCTCAGAAACAGACTCCGCAGATGGCAGGTTACACCTTCTGGGATATGCTGAATCAGGGTTTCCCGAAATCTGAGGGATTTTCGTGGGTGGAACTTGTCAGTGAAAGCTTCGTGGGAAGATTCGGAAATATGGATGTGTTCATGCCGAAGTGGCTGATCAACAATTATATGGACTTTATTAAGGCTGGATTTTTGCTGATTTTCCTGCATCCGGTAAAAACATTTGCGCTTCGTGTAAAGAAGCAGTGGAGTGTGCAGGGGATGTTCAACTGGTTCATGTTGATCGCGATGATCATCCCGAATATTTTGAATGCATATTATTCTTATGCATCTGATTATCAGCCGCAGGGACGTTACAGTCTGCCGATGTTGATCCCGATGACTTATTTTATGGTGATGGGATATGGAAACCTCTTTGATGTGACGGTTAAGAATGAAAAAGTACGAAAAGGTGTATATGCGGTCATCTGCGTGGCACTGATGGTGCTGGCGCTGTTTGTGTTCTTCAACGTGATCTGGCCGGAGTACAGAGATGTGCCGTTCAGTATACGGGCATTTATAGCAGGGGCGTGAGAGGAAGAGAGTGATAAAGGATTCCCGGTGTGGGGATATAATAAGAAAATCAGAAGGAAATTCCCGGCAGGTATCATCTGATACTGGCTCAAATCGGAACTTCTAAGATATCATGGTGTACAGAACTTTGCTAAAAGCGATACAGAAAATGCTGAACTCGCTGACGCTCAGACAGCAGCATTTTCTGCATCAACGCAAAACCTGTACAACCAGATACCTTCACGAAGTTCCTCAAGCGAGCCGATACCAGATGATACCTGCCGGGAATTTTTCTGAAGTTTCCAGATATCCCGCACCGGACTTTATACGGGATAGCGCGGAGCGTGAGCGGCCCCCACATGTAAAACTAAAGAAAAGCTCTGAGTATAAAGATACCCGATCCGGTAACCTCTGGAGGAATTTATGGTAACACAGACTGCGAATAGCCATAGTGTTTCCAAATTCCGAAGCTGTTACCAGACCGGGTATCTGTTATATCAGAGCATATCCTTTATTTTACGCTTTTTGTTTTAAGATAAAAAAAGAATGCAGGAGATGGGACTTGAACCCAACAACTGAAATTAATAATGAATAATTATAATGTTTTTTTGAAGGTGCTTTTGGAGAATGACCATTAAAGTGACCAAAGCCAAGAAAGGAGGAGACTGGTTCATCTGTTTATAGTTAATTTGGAAACAAATAAAGCGTACTGACAGTGGAATATCATGTCGGTACGCTTATTTTTCTGGGAATTTGTTTTTCTGATCGGTCAGGCAGCAGATGTAATTCATATCTACATTATAAAATTCTGCAAGCATTATCATAGAATCCAAAGGGATGCGTGTTTTTCCTCGCTCGTAATCAGAGTAAGTACGCTGACCAATATGAAGATAACTGGCAATATCTTCCTGAGAGTAATCATTATCTTCGCGTAAACTGCGGATCCTGTTTAAGTAATCCATAATATTTTCCTCCGGGACTTTTTATTATTTTATCCTAGAGGAATAAACACTATTGAATTTTAGAGTTATAAACTCTATAATATTTATAAAGGAATGGGAGAAGGTGAAAAATGCAAAAAGACAAATTAAGATTGATGGGAATGAAACTTAAAGGTATGCAGATTCAAATTTTGTTAAGGCTTGACAAGTTTCCGGATGATTGGAAAAATTTTGAAATGCCGGAAGAACAGAATTTAAAGAAAGGTTGAGGAGAGCAGGGCTGATATAAGTAATTGAGAAAATACAGTGGGAGATATTTGAAATCAGCCAGCTTATTTTGTCAAGTCTTCTGGAATATATTCCACAATTTCAGTGATGCTGAATACATTTAACATTTTGCAGATTGTTTCAATTGTACTTAAATTCAAAGATCGCCCTTTTCTTAAAGAATCTAAAGTTCCAGTGGAAAATGTTATTCTTATCATAGGCAGTGGAGCTTTCTTAGTTCAGTTGTTTCG
>OLPE01000149.1_pt1 | contig 79969 bp, 60 predicted proteins | sample 1671901 | NCBI WGS metagenome assembly OLPE01 (sample SAMEA3136624, study PRJEB25190) | human gut metagenome | biome: human gut; feature: human-associated habitat; material: faeces | place: Austria | collected 2013 | reverse complement strand
TGCAAAGAATCAGGTAATAAAAGGACGTCTGAGCAATTGTGAATATTGCGGACAGAGTCTTAACTCATAATAAAAGCGCTGTGAGTGAGAGGAGGAAAAAGGGTATGAAAAGTTTAAAAAAAGTGATGCTTCCGATGGTATGTGTGTGTCTTTTATGTGCATGTGGTGAGAAAAAGCCTGAAGAAGCAGCGCCCACAGCAACTTCTGCACCTACGGCAACACCAACACCACTGCCGGAGTATAAAGAATATGATTATGCGGAGGGGGAATTTACGGTTACTCTTCCCTATGAAGCGGAAGAACCGACAGAAAAAGAGCAGTATCTGGAATTTGCAGATCCGGACGGGAAATGGATAATGACACTTGTACCTATAACAGCCGGACAGCTTTCAAATCGCATTACGGAGCTTGAATATGCACAGAGCAACCGTGAAGGAGGAGCAAAGCAGGTAAAAAAAGAAGAAACCACCATCAGTGGGATGAATGCAATTGTATTCAGCTCTAATCTGGATGAAGCTAAAAACGGATCGGATCAGACAGCAGTATATCTGGGAAGCGGAGAATATGCTGCAATTCTGAAATATGAGGATCATTATGTGGGAAACTGGGACGGTCTGAAGATTGAAGTAAAAACAACAGAGCGTTTTGATGATATCTATACTGTGATGGAAGATAAGCTGATACAGACGGTGTTGAAGGGAATAAAATTCCAGGAAGGAATTGAGTATGAAGAGGTAACTGCCAAAGGAATTTCCGTAAAACTGCCAACCCGGTGGCAGGGCAGAGAATATGCAGAGTTCTTTGTGAATGGAAAGATTCACTGTGCTTATGATGGTAATCTGAATATTCAGATCATTCATTTTCCGGATGCAAAGAAAATTGCAGAAAATAAGACAGACGGAGAAATAAAAGAAACAGATGTGGGAGAAAGCCATTACTATGTAGCATGCCGCAGGGAGGAAGGGGACATTACCCTTTACAGAGATCTGACAGATCAGTATATTTTAAGCATACAGGTGAGTATTCCTGATTGTCCGGAAGAAGAACTCTGGAAATTCCTGGACAGAGAAGAGATGAAAACATTGCTGGAAAGTCTGGAGATTGACCTGAAACAGATTGAAGAAGAACAGCAGGATAATGGTGGCTATGAGAAAAATGGCTATGAGGAGCTGAGTGGTTATACAGGAGAAGGAACGGAGCTTGTTCTGCCTTCCAGCATTGAAGACACAGTAATGAGTGGTGTTGCTTCGCTGGCATTTAAGGATAATACAAAGATTACTTCTGTTGAAGTTCCGGAAGGAATGCGCTATATTGACGTTTCAGCATTTGAGGGCTGCACTGGTCTGAAAAAAATAACACTTCCGGATTCGCTGACCTGGATCGGAGGATATGCGTTCTCAGGATGTACCAGTCTGGAAACTGTGGTTTTCGGTAATCAGGCAGTAGAAATTGAAGGATCTGCATTCAGAGATTGTGTAGCCCTGAGAGATGTGGAGCTGCCTGCCAGTGAAAATTATCTTTGGGATTCCGCTTTCTGTGGGGCAGGAGCCGGGGGATACATACATATAGGAGATGGTTCAACAGTAAAAGGCTGTTGCTTCATGGACTCCGGATTTGAAGAAGCTGTCTTTGGAAAGGAATGTATTTTCGAAGGATTCGGAACCTTTTCCGGATCAAAAATCAAAAAGATCACATTGGGTGAAGGAATAACGGAATTACCGTCAACATTTGCTTCTTTCTGTGATAATCTGGAACAGGTAGATATGCCGGAAAGTCTGACGAAAATACCGGATGACTGTTTTTCGGCAAGTCCAAAGATGGAAAAAGAACAGTAGATCTGTCAGATGTGTTCAATCAAAAAGGGAAGAACATATGGAAAAAGTATCAAAAGCTACATCATTCTCAACAATACTGATCGGGATATATATGGTGCTTCTCTCCTGCGTGGAAATCGCTGCGGCTTTATTTTGCAAGATAGCAGGTGATGCCGCTATGACAGGAGTAGATATAACTGCCATGGCCAGAGGAAGTGATGACTACATAAGTGGATATTTTATTGTGCCGCGTATTTTGGGAACTGTATTCAGTGGAATGGCTGAAATAACGGTTTTAATATTGGCGGCAATGCTACTTATAGTATTACTTATTTTTCTGGCAGTACTAATCATATCCTGCATATTGATCAAAAAAAGAAAGCTGAAAGCTGATGCATGGATGAAAATAATCGTATTTTCAATCTTTACCTGTGTGGCTGCATTTCTCATTCAGAGTTCAGTAATTGCAGTGATGATGGCAGTACCTGTAGTGTTTGGGGCATACGTACTTGCAAATTAGTTAAATAATGATTCAAAGGAACTTTGTGCTGAAAAGCATGGAGTTCCTTTTTCTTTTGCAGGAAAAACTATAGGGGATGATAGTTTGCCTAATAGAAAAGTGCATAAAAAGCAACACTGTAATTTGTATAAAAAGTAGAATCCGGTTTCTATGCAGGCAGGTAATTAGATCTTTCCTTATTTTGTGATACTATAGAAACATTATACACATTATAAGGAGAAGTCTATGAAAAAACGAATAATATCCATGCTTTTGGCTGGTATGATGGTTTTAAACAGTGCTGTTGTTTATGCAGACGCTGATATGACAGGTGATTACACGACATATGTAGAAGAAACAGAAAATGGCAGTGAAGACGAAGTGGCTGTTCAGAGTGAAGCTGCCGAAGTAAATGTATCTGCAGATGACAATGCAAATATCAGTGTGAATGAAGCATCAGAAGCAGAGAATGATGAAGTCGCATTCACAGACGGGGATACAGATGAAGTAGAGATTACGGAAGAAAATCCGACAGATGTATCTTCACAGGATGAAACAGATGAGAATGCGGAAATAGAATTTACAGAAGCAGAGGATGTTTTCTCAGAAAATGAAGTGGCAGTGCAGACGGGAGAGACGATCACAGCCAGTGGTACGCTTGCCACAGGTGTAAACTGGTCGCTTTCAGACGCCGGAAATCTGCAGTTTAGCGGTTCAGGCGCAATTGAGAAGGATAATGGTCAGGACAACTATCCGTGGGATATGACACAGGTTTTTACTGTAACGATTCAGAGAGGTATCACAGAAATCGGAAGCGGAGCTTTTGCGGATGGAACAAATCTTACGAATGTGGCTATCAGTGCAGACACTTTGCGGACAGTCAGTGCAGATGCGTTTCAAAATTGTTCAAAGGCGGAGGTAAACCTTTATTATTCCGGAAATGCGCCGACAGTAATTCCTGCATTTACCGGGACTGCGAAAGTAAGTGTTTATTATAAAGAAGCAGATGTTACATGGACAGATGCATTCAGAGCAGCTTATACAGATGTGACATGGGAACCTTGCTGTACAATAAATGGAACAACGGCAAATACGCACCATACTTACGTGCGTACAAATGATGAAATGCAGATCCAGACGGATGGCAAGAATTATCCGACCAAGGACAATACCGCATATTATGATGCAACCTGTTCTGTGTGTGGCAATGTCGGCAAAGATTATAATAACTGTATCAACTGCATTGATACGGCAGATCTTCAGTCAGATCATCCGTACAATACAGAGACATCGACAGACTGGACGGTATCCATGGAAGGTGCAGAAGAAATCATCCTGACTTTTGATGCGAAAACGAAGTTTGAAACAAACTATGATGACTTTTTCTATATTTATAAAGAAGATGGAGAACTGTATCAGAAGTTTATCAATGATCAACTTGCAGGAAAGACCGTGGTCGTACCGGGAAGCTCCGTGACATTGAGACTGACGACAGACTACAGTACAGATGACTGGGGATTTGCAGTCACAAAAGCATATGGAACAACGCATAAATGGGATGCGGGTGTAATCACAAAACCGGCAGAACGGGATCAGACCGGAACAATGAAAAAGACCTGCCAGAAGTGTGGTGAAGTAGTTGAAGAAGTAATTCCGGCACCGTACATCGTATGTGGAAATGATACAAATATTTCGAATTTTTTCTGGGGAATCACACCGGATCATGTACTGGAGCTCTTTGTAGAAAGCGGAAGTGGTGAAAACAATGGGTATTCCTGGCAGGGAACACAGGATGGTCATCAGATAACGTCAGCACCATGGGGAGAGTATGAAAATATTATTGAAGGTGTGCGTGTTAAAAAGGGGATTCCGTATGTTGCGTCTTATTCTTTTTATGGATTAACGAAATTGAAATGGGCAGAAATCGATGACAGTGTTACATATATAAATAATAATGCATTCGAATATTGTACAGCATTAAAACTCGTAAAACTGTCTGAAAATCTAAGAAGTATAAACTCCGGTGCATTTTCAGGGTGTAAAGCATTAGAGGAGATCAGTTTTCCTGAAAGTGTAACAACAATTGCTAGTGGAGCATTTTACGGGTGTAGTTCTTTAAGTAGCATTAAGATTCCATCAAACTTGAATAATTGCGAAAGCAGTGCTTTTAGTGGATGCACAAATTTACAGAAAATATATATTGAAGATCTGTCACAATGGCTGAATATGAAAGAAGGACCGTCATTCAGTTCATTAAAACCAGATCCGAGAATGAAATTGGAATATTATGTTGGTGGAAAAGCTTTGGAGAATTTAGTGATTCCACAGGATGTTACACGTATCAGGAAAGAGGCATTTACTCATGGACACAATATTAAAAAAGTGACCTTCCATGAAAATATAGAATATATTGATGAGAATGCTTTTTCAGATTGTGAAAATCTTGAGTTAGAAAGTGATAAGCTTCCTAATTATCTGAAAAATATAGGAAAAGGAACATTTCAGTACTGCGAAAAAATTTCCAGAGTAGCAATTCCGGCAAGTGTTACATATATTGGTGATTCCGCATTTTCGGGCTGTAGTGGGATGACGCAGTGTTTATTTGCAGAAGATATAAAACTGGATAAAATTTCATATCAAACATTTTATGGATGCCGTAATTTAGAGAAGATTGCGATTCCCTCAAGCGTGACAACTATAGAAGAAGCGGCATTTGAGGGTTGCGGTAGTTTAGAGAAAATTACGATTCCCTCAAGTGTGACAACTATAGAAGGACGGGCATTTTTTCTATGCAAGAGTTTAGAGAAAATAAACATTCCAGAAAATATAATTAGTATTGGAGATTATGTATTTGATGGATGTTCTAATCTCAAAGAAGTAAAATTTGAAAAAGAAAGTAAACTAGAGACTATTGGAGATGGTGCTTTTTGGTGGTGCGCAATTAGAAGCATCCGAATCCCGGCAGGAGTGACAAGCATAGGAGAAAAGGCACTGGCAGTTTCAAACCTTGTTGATATAACATTTATGGGAGATTTTGGAGACTTTAACTCTATGTTTGAGATGGGTGAATATACTGCCAGAACCATCACCTATTATGCATGCAACAGTACCTGGACTTCATCTGCTGCACAGAAATTTTTCAGTAACCAAAATAATGTTACCCAGAACCCGATCCACATGTCCGAAGACTACACGGTGATTACTCCGGCAACCTGTACCACAGACGGGGAGAAATCTTTCACCTGTGACAAGTGTGGACAGGCTTCTACAGGTGTGATTCCGGCTACGGGACATAAGCTGACAGTGAAAGATCATAAAGATGCAACCTGTAATGAAAAGGGTTACGATGTTCAGGTCTGCAGTGTCTGCAACGAAGAAATCAGAACCGAACTGGAGATAGACCTGAATGCCCATAAGTATGATGAGGGCAAAGTAATCGAACCTACCTGCTCAAGAGACGGATACACAGTTTACACCTGTGCAGTCTGCGGAAATACAAAACGTGAAAATATCATACCGCATAAAGAACATGTTATGGAGGATATAGTAGTACCGGCGACCTGCCAGATACAGGGATATACGATTCACCAGTGTAAAAACTGTGATTATACTTATTATGATACATATACAGATCCTCTGGAGCATGATTACGAAGCAACAGTTAAAGCTCCTGCCTGTACAGAGCGAGGATATACAGTTTATACCTGTAAAAACTGTGGATATACCTATACGGATAATTATGTGGGAGCGTCCGGCCATAAATATACGAAAAAGGTTGTTGCTCCAACCTGTGTTTCCAGAGGATATACAGAAAATATCTGTGATGTCTGCGGAAATGAGTATGTATCTGATTATAAGAGTGCAACAGGCCATACATATAAACGCACGGTGAAAGACCCAACCTGTACCGAAGAAGGTTACACACTTCTGACCTGCGAAAACTGTGATTATGAAACGAAGTCAGATATCCGCAGGGCAAAGGGACACAATTATGAAGAGACCATAACAGAATCTACCTGTACAACAAAAGGCTTTATTACATATACCTGCACAGACTGTGGAGACAGCTATAAAGGCAAAGAGACAGATCTGGCACCGCATAAATGGGATAAAGGAACAGTTACCAAACAGGCTACTTATCTGTCAAAAGGAACGATAGAGTACAAGTGCGCCGACTGTGATGCAAAATATACAGAAGAAATTCCGATGTCAGGTCAGACAGCTCTCAGCGACTGTACGGTTACACTTTCTTACCATAAAACAGCTTATGACGGTAAAGAAAAAACACCAAAGATTACTGTAAAAAACAGCAACGGAATTGTAAGTGAAGAAGATTATACAGTTACCTATGCGGATAATGTTAATGCAGGAAATGCAAAAGTCATCATAACTGCAAAAACAGGAGATGTCAGCATTAAAGGAACAGTGGAAAAAGGCTTTACTATTGCAAAGGCAAAACAGTTTGTTTCGGCTGCAAGCACGGATGAACAGATTCATGTCAAGGCATCAACGGAAATTCAGTCAGATGGAATCGGTGATATCTCTCTTGAAACCTCCACTCCTGATCTGGTTGATATCAATGAGACAACAGTTACGGGTAAAAAAGCTGGCCTTGCACTGATCAAAGTAACTGTTTCCGGTGATGCAAACCATGAAGAAGCCAGCACGATGGTTGCAGTTGGTGTCAATGAAAATCATGTCATCGAACAGATAATAGAGAATCAGAAAACACTGGAAAACGGCGATGTGGAATATGATGAGGTACAGAGATGTACACTTTGTAAGGAAGAAATATCACGCACCACGAGAACTCTTAAAAACATCAAATCCTGCGAAGTTAAGCTGGCTGCTTCTACATATGTCTATGACGGAAAAGAAGTAAAACCGGAAGTGACGGTACTTCTGGAAGACACCACTTTAAGTGAGGGCACAGATTATCGTCTGGAATATCAGGACAACAACCGTGTGGGAGAAGCAAGTGTTTCTGTTACCGGTATCGGAAATTATACGGACACTAAAACCGTGTCCTTCCAGATTGTTGAAAAGCCAAAACAGCCGACGGCGCCTGTAATTGAAAAACTTGATACAGTAAATATCACATCAATTGCAAATGCGAAGAAAGGCATAAAACTGACCTGGAACAGAGTCAGTGGAGCACAGGGCTATATCATCTACAGAGCGTACGGAAAAGGCGGATATAAGGCAATCAAGACGGTTACCAACGGAGCAACAGCTGCATATACAGATACTGGGGCAACGACAAATGGTGGAAAATACACATATGCAGTTTGTGCTTATAAAGGAAGCATAAAAGGCGCATATGTTGGAAAAACGTATTATTATCTCAAACAGAACCGCATTTCATCTGTCAAGAACAACGCGTCAAAGAAAGCAACTGTAAAATGGACAAGGAATACAAAAGCAAACGGATATCAGGTGAATTATAAGACTGGTAAAAAACAGAAAACAATTACTGTCAAGTCAAATAAAACACTGAACAAAGTGCTTAAATCACTCAAAAAGAAAGCAACTTATTCTGTGAAAGTACGTTCCTACAAAAAAGTATCTGGAGTAACCTATTATTCCGAATGGAGTTCTGCGAAGAAAGTCAAAATAAAGAAATAAACCAATAACACCGGGTGCGTCATTGACGCACCCGGTGTTTTCAGTTAATTAAAAATTCTTATTTTCAGATTGCATCCAGTGCCTGGGCGATATCTGCGATCAGGTCATTCTTATCTTCAAGGCCACAGGAGATACGGATCAGTCCGGCCGGGATTCCGGCAGCGGCAAGCTGTTCATCGTTCATCTGTCTGTGCGTGGAGGTTGCCGGGTTCAGGCAGCAGGTTCTTGCGTCTGCCACATGTGTTTCGATGGCAGCAAGTTTCAGATTTTTCATGAATTTTTCTGCTGCGGCACGACCGCCTTTTAATTCAAAGGATACAACACCACATCCGCCGTTTGGCATATATTTTTTGGAAATTTCATAGTACTTGTTAGATGGAAGTGTCGGGTAGTTGACGAATTCCACTTTGTCATGTTTTTCAAGGAATTCAGCAACAGCCTGTCCGTTTTCGACATGGCGCGGCATACGTACATGAAGAGATTCCAGACCAAGATTCAGTATAAAAGCACTCTGCGGAGACTGTGCACATCCCAGATCTCTCATAAGCTGAGAGGTGCATTTGGTGATGAAAGCACCTTCTTTGCCGAATTTTTCTGCATAGGTAATTCCATGATAGGAATCATCCGGTGTGCAGAGCCCCGGGAATTTGTCTGCGTGAGCCATCCAGTCAAATTTGCCGGCATCAATGATCGCACCACCGAGTGCAGCACCGTGACCGTCCATATATTTGGTCGTGGAATGAGTAACAATATCAGCACCCCATTCGATCGGACGTAAATTTACCGGTGTCGGGAAGGTGTTGTCCACAATAAGCGGCACGCCATGTGCGTGTGCAGCTTTTGCAAATTTTTCAATATCGAGGACAGTCAGTGCCGGGTTGGCGATAGATTCACCAAAAACGGCTTTTGTGTTGTCTTTGAAAGCAGCATTTAATTCTTCTTCAGTGCAGTCCGGATCAACGAAAGTAACATCAACCCCCATTTTTTTCATGGTGACATCAAGAAGGTTATATGTACCGCCATAGATGGAAGAGGAGGAAACAATGTGGCTGCCTGCTTCGCAGATATTAAAAATTGCGAAGAAGTTTGCAGCCTGACCGGAAGAAGTCAGCATTCCGGCAGTGCCGCCTTCGAGTGCGGTGATTTTTGCAGCAACATAATCATTTGTCGGATTCTGAAGTCTGGAATAAAAATAACCGGATGCTTCAAGATCAAACAATTTACCCATGTCTTCGCTGGTATCATATTTGAAGGTTGTTGACTGATAGATCGGAATCTGTCGTGGTTCTCCGTTGCCCGGAGTATAACCGGCCTGAACGCATTTTGTGTTGATTGAGTAGTCCATAATTTTACCCGCCTTTATATAATATTAGTTTACTTCCATGTTATACCCTTTTATATTGCATGTAAAGAAAAAATACATACTTAATCGGTATGACTGCTATAAAAGAGAAACCCTCTTATGATTTGCTGTAATATCATAAGAGGGTTTTTCTTTTATATTTTTTTGAATCTGACAGATTTGCTCATCCCACGTTTCGGGAATATTTTTTTATAATATTTTGCCTGTTTCTTTGGAACGTAAACGGTCATTTTTGATGGCATTTTTTTGAATGCGTTTGAATCGATATACTTCTGCTTAAGCTGTGTTGTACGGAATTTTATCACTTTCAGTTTCTTACAGTTATAAAATGCCTGAGATCCTATGGCTTTGATGTTTTTTCCAACAGTGATTTTTTTCAGGTATTTGTTGTTTTTGAAAGCTTTGGCTCCGATGGAAGTCACCTTGTAATTACACTGGTTAAGTGTTACCTGATCCGGAATGGTAATGGTGCTGCGTTTTTTATTCAGTGGTTTTACATACTGAACTACCAGCGTTCCGGTGACTTTGTAGACAGCATTGGTTTTTACGTCTTTTATAATCTTGCCTTTCGGATATGCTGCAGGCAGTGAAGCGGATGAAAGTGCAGTGCTCGGTGTAGCTGTCGGTTTTGAAACTTCATTCGGTTTTACAGTGGGCTTATCGTCTTCTGGTGGCTGCGGTACGTCAGGTGTGTCCTGTACGTTCTGGTAGAATTCGACTTTTACAGTGTAGTGTCTTTGAGTATGACCGTCCGGGGCGGTCAGCGTGTAAATGACAGGTTTGGTGAAATCATGGGCAGTGCCGTTCCAGAAATTTTCAGGAAGTGTAGTGCCGGAACCGGAAGCGTAGTCTGTTTCCGGAATCAGATGTGAGACATCTGTTCCCAACGGTAAGCGGAGAATGACAGTATCACCACTGATTTCACCGATAACATCCTGTGTAAGATTGCTGTTCTGTGCTTTACGAAGTACAAAACTATAAAATGCGGCTTCATTGGACGGACGCACATGAATTACAATTGTTACGGATAAAGTTGCCTGTGTCACAGTATCACTTATCAGATATGTGGAGCGGTAAGTGCCGGAAGAGTCTGTTACGATTCCGGAATAGCTGAAACAGCCGGAGTAGCCGGGGGCAAAATCTCTGTTCAGTCCTTTTGGAAGATTTTCATTAACAACGGTCGTTGTATAATTGCCGCTTCCACCGGTAAGATCACCGGAGTTTACATATTGAAGGGTCTGGACTCCGGTACTGAGATACAGATCTGTGCCGGTGATCATCAGCGGTGCAGTAACATTCAGTGTTATAGAGGCTGCGGATACGGCACCCCAGTTTCCGGGAAGCGTGTCGGTTGCATAAAACAGAAGTGTCTTACCATTGTCATTCAGAGTAAGATTCTGCTGACGGTCGATCGTACTGACATTACTGTCGGAACCAAGGGCAATGTTTATGCCATAAGTTTCCAGTTCATCAGCTCCAAAGACAGGCGACTGTGTTTTGTTACTATAGGTAATACGAAGTCTTGCTCCGCTCAGATCCAGGCGTTCTCCGGTTGTATAACGGGTTCTGGACGGTGGATTTAAGAGTTCAAGTTTGGACGGTGTGGCTGCTTCGACTGTTATGGATTGATTCAAACGGGCACCGAAGTAGTCAAAAGTGATTTCGGTATCGCCTGCAGTTAATAATCCGGTTTTGTTATAGGTATAACCATTGTAAATGTATACGGGGCGACCGGCTATGACCGCATAAAAACCGGTGCCGGAAGGATCAAATTTTTCTCCCACACTATAGGTAAGACGGGAAGGCTTTCGGGAAATTTCAAAGTGCGTGATCTGAGCAGCTTCCGGTTTACATATTGGAAGGGAAAAAGTAGTCTGTTTTCCTTTGTAAGTTATGGAAATTGTATTTGTACCTTCCATGGAATTGTCAAAGCCGTGGATCATATCCCGGGTGATGGAAATTTCAGTTTTGTTATTGATAACAAGAGTACCGAAATTCCAGGGTATTTCACCAATATAGCAGGAAGGCGGGGCATTTTTTACAGAAAGAGAAGTAATATCAGAGGAATCTGTACGCGCCGGAATTCCGTCATCTGAAATCTTCCAGTCACCGTCAAAACTCCATCCTTTATAGGAAGCAGCATCTTTTAACTGAGTATCTGTAAGCAGTCCGCCGGTAGTCAGTTTTTCATCAGAAGAACAAACAAGAGGAACGGAACCGGTTCGTCCATAGCAGTTCAGAACGTGAGCATTCAGACCACCGGATGAATTTATGATATTTGATGCAGCCATACCACAAATCTGGCCGACATAAGCTTTGCCGCCGGAAACTTTGAGCTGTCCGGCATGGAGACATTCTTTTATTACGCCTCCCATACCACCGAATTTTTCAGTCTGCCCGGCAATACCGCCGATATAGAGTGGATAAGAATTACCATTTTTCTGTGAGACAGAAAGACTTCCGTTGCTGACGCATTTTTCGATAGTGCCGGTGTTTGAGCCGGCAATACCGCCAACCAGAGCTTTCATAGGTGCCATTGAAAGGCTGAGTTTCAGTTTGGATGAACAGCCACTGATGATTCCGGCAAGTTCATTCTGGCCTGTAATGCCGCCGAAGCTGGGAAAGACCATGGAGCCGTCACCGCCCATACGCCCGGTTACGGTTCCCGAGACAGAGCATTCGAGGATTTTTCCATCGTTGTATTGAGAAATGATTCCCTGTACATTCTGGCTGTCATCATCAAAGGATGCCATAATCCGTAAATTTTCGATGGTGCCGTGATTGTTTGCAATCAGTGGTTTTTTGAGACCGTAGATTGTATGTTCATTTCCATCCAGATGACCGCTGAAATTGTTTACCGTAAAATTGATTTTGCCATTTGTCTGAATGTCGTCGGTCAGGAAGTAATAAGCGCCCGGATGCTCAGAAATAAGGTTCAGGTCACTGAGTGAGGAAATCTCATATGGATGTGAAGAGCTGCCGTCACCAGTTGCCGGCGAAGAAGAACTTCCACGGTTGTCTATGACTCTATAAATGATGTTATTTCCACCATTGGACGGAACGGAAAAACTATGGTCTTTCAATTTGAGCAGAATCGCAGATGCAGGCGGAAGAGAGCAGCTTTGGCCGCTTTTTCCTGAAAAAACAGGGAATGTCGCTGCCTTCCCGGCGGCGATGCGGTCTCCGGCAAAACTATAGATGCCGGACTGCTCACCGGAAGCAATGGCAGTATAAAAATCTGCCATTAATTCACGAAATGGAATGCCGGTTACCTGAGTCAGATATTCCGCAGAGTTCAGGGAAGAAGCATCTGTTTTATAAAAAGCCAGAAGGATGGACATTGGATCGTAACTTCCGGCCATACGGTCGATCACATAGCGGACAAAGAGATAAGGCATGCCGTAATCCTGAGCGGTATCATCTCGATAGGTTTGATAGATCAGAGAAGAACCGCTGCGAATGGCAGAGTTACCGGAAATGCCGTTCAGCCATCCGCTGGAATCTACGCCACCCCAAAGATAATCCATTGCAGCTACAGACAGACCTTCATTCAGCCACGTATATTTCCCGGAAGAGGAAAATCCGGTTTTCAGCCAGAGAAGTGCGTGCTGGCCTTCATGAACCAGGAGACCGTTCCTTTTGGACATTTCTCCGGAAACATAGGAGGAGGCAGCAGGGGTATTGATATGAATTGCGGTGATTCCGGTATCGTACATATACATACCGCTGGCACTGCTCAGAGACTCCAGAAGGATGGAAAGCTTTCCGGAGTTGTCTTCGTATGGGATGGAGCCATCTGCAAGATCGTTCAGAATGCGGTAAGGCTGACCGTCATAGACCTCTGCCATATCTTTTGCAATGAGACTGGTCTTGCCGGCAGCATCATAGTCAGATTTCATCGTTTTGTCCATCCAGATATAGCAGTGTTCTCCGATGCCGATACATATGTAAGTTTTCCCGGAACTGTTTGAGCCGTGGATGGATTTTTCTTCTCCGATCTGATAAGTCACAGATGAAGTCGGGAGAGAAAAAGCGGAATCTGAGTCGGGAGAAGATGCCGGAGTATTATCTGCAGATAAGCTATTACCGGAAGGATACGATGTGAATGAGCCGGTACAGGAAGTGGCTGCAGCAGAAGAATAAGATGAAGTGCTGTCACCATCGTCAAAGACCAGAGTCCCGGTCTCCTGAGATGCAGATGTATCTGTGTTTATAATAACTGCATATTCGCCGGAAAGTGTCTGGCCTGATGTGCCTTCAAGTACATCCGCATTTGCAGAAAGACAGTAAAAGAGACTGGTAAACAAAAGGCAAATCCCGGCAGCAAAATGTTTTATACTTTTTCTTTGCATATAAAATCTCCTTCGGATTATTTTAATGATATTCTATCATTTTTGAGCAGTACAAGCTATGAGATTTGCGTTATTTATTATTGAAATTCGAAAATTTTGATGTTACACTTCGGAGTAAATGCAAAGCTGTTTTGGATTAAAAAATACAGGAAATGGAGTGAAGAGTTATGACAGAGAAAAACGACACGAGTCGATTAACTGAAAAATATATTTTTAGAAATATACGTCAGGAGGAAATTACACAGACCGCAGAGATTGAGAAAATCTGTTTTCCTCCGAATGAAGCATGCTCTTATGAACACATGGAAAAACGTGTGGAAAAAGCACCGGAGCTTTTTCTTGTAGCAGAAGATCGCTCTACAGGACGAATAGCAGGATTTCTCAATGGGCTTGCCACGGACAGAGAACATCTGACGGATGATTTTTTTACAGATGCAGAAATGCATGATCCGAAAGGAAAGAATATTATGCTTCTGGGACTGGATGTACTTCCGGAATATCAGCATCAGGGACTGGCAAGGGAACTGGTGCGCTGCTATAAAGAGCGTGAAAAAGCAAACGGCAGAGAAAAACTGATCCTGACCTGCCTGCCGGATAAAGTAGAAATGTATCAGAAGTTTGGCTTCAAAGATCATGGTATCGGCGGGTCTGTCTGGGGCGGCGAGGCATGGCATGAGATGAGTGTGGAACTGCGGGGTTGAATTTACCCCCATTTGATATTATAATCAAAGAGATTGAGAATGAATCCTGACACAACGGGAATATTTAATTTTAAGGAGGAATCTGATTATGATTACCTGGAACAATCTGGATACTCTTGAATCATTCAAAGAGCTTTCCGATGTAAAGAAAGTAAATCTTGCAGAAGTGATGACCGGCGAGAACGGTGCAGAGCGTGTAAAGAATTACAGCGTACCGATGGCTGCAGGAATGGCATATAACTATGCTGCAAAGCAGGTAGACGATGATGTACTGGAAGCTCTTAAGAAACTGGCAAAAGAAGCTCAGCTTACAGAAAAATACGCAGCTCTCTACAATGGAGAAGTGATCAATACAGGTGAAAAACGTCTTGTTCTTCATCAGCTTACCCGTGGACAGCTTGGAGATACTGTTACAGCAGATGGCGTGGACAAGCGTGCTTTCTATGTAGAACAGCAGCAGAAGATCGCTGATTTTGCAAACAAAGTACATGCAGGTCAGATCACAAATGCAGCAGGTGAGAAATTTACAACTGTTGTTCAGATCGGTATAGGCGGAAGTGACCTTGGTCCTCGCGCAATGTACCTTGCTCTTGAAAACTGGGCAAAGAAAAACGACAAATTCAAAATGGAAGCCAAATTCATCAGCAACGTAGACCCGGACGATGCAGCAGGCGTTCTGAGTACAATTGATGTAGCACATTCCATTTTTGTACTGGTATCCAAATCAGGTACAACTCTTGAAACCCTGACAAATGAATCCTTCGTTAAAGACGCACTTAAGAACGCTGGTCTGGATGCTTCCAGACATATGATCGCCGTTACAAGTGAGACTTCTCCTCTTGCAAAGAGTGATGATTACCTTGCAGCATTCTTTATGGATGATTATATCGGCGGACGTTATTCTTCCACATCTGCAGTTGGCGGTGCTGTATTATCTCTGGCATTCGGACCGGAAGTGTTTGCAGATTTCCTTGCAGGTGCAGCAGAAGAAGACAGTCTTGCAAAGAATGAAGATGTAATGCAGAACCCGGCTATGCTGGATGCCCTGATCGGTGTATATGAAAGAAATATTCTTGGATATCCGAGCACTGCAGTTCTTCCATATTCACAGGCTCTGAGCCGTTTCCCGGCACATTTACAGCAGCTTGATATGGAATCAAACGGTAAATCAGTAAACCGTTTTGGTGAGCCTGTAGATTATGTGACAGGACCGGTAATCTTCGGTGAACCGGGAACAAACGGTCAGCATTCCTTCTATCAGCTTCTTCATCAGGGAACAGATATCGTACCGCTTCAGTTCATCGGATTTAAGAACAATCAGATGGATACAGATGTTGTGATCCAGGGAAGCACAAGCCAGCAGAAACTCTGCGCAAACGTTGCAGCTCAGATCGTAGCTTTTGCATGCGGTAAAGCAGATGATAACAATAACAAGAACTTCGAAGGCGGACGTCCGTCCAGCATTATCATCGGCGAGCAGGTAAATCCGGCAAGCCTCGGTGCACTTCTTGCTCACTTCGAAAACAAAGTTATGTTCCAGGGATTCCTGTGGAACTTAAACAGCTTCGATCAGGAAGGTGTACAGCTTGGTAAAGTCCTTGCAAAACGTGTTCTTGCACACGAAACAGACGGCGCACTGAAGGTATTCAGCGACCTTCTGAACATCTGATTTTGAATTAGATCAATTATGAAATAATAAAGGCCTTTCACTTACAGATGAAATTCTGCAGGTGAGGGGCCTTGTTTAGTTTATTAAATTCTATTTTCGTTCCACGATATGATAATAAGATTTTGCAGTCATGATGTAGATCAGACCGTATACCATAGCAAAGATCAGTACGGTTCCGGCAGTACAGCCGATGAACAGCTTTGTGTTTGTCATGCCGAAGAGCAGGAGCATCCGGCGGATCAGTGGAAATGCCATCGAGATATGAAGCATTGCCATGAGAAGAGGAAGGAAAAATACCATCAGGATCTGGCGGCGGATTGAACTTCTGACTTCCCGGTGACTCAATCCTACTTTCTGCATGATTTCAAATCGGTTCTGGTCTTCGTATCCTTCTGAAATCTGTTTGTAGTAGATGATCATGGCAGTTCCCATGAGGAAAAGAGAGCCGAGGAATATTCCGATGAACAGAAGAGAACCGTTGTCTGCATAGTAGGAATCATATTCCTGTGCACGTATTCCGGAAGTGATCCAGGAGTTATCAGACAGTTGTCCATTATCTTTCAGAGCCTTTATTGCATCCAGTACCGGTGTGCCATAGGCGATTTTTGTTGAATCAGAACCGGTGATGTCCAGACCGAGATGAACAGTCAGATCCTGGCCGGCAGGAGATGCGGAGGTATCTTTATACATTTCTGTACGCATCTCGTCAAATTTTTCAAAATCAGAATCAGTGACGACAAATACAGCATTACCATAGACAATATCCCGTCCACAGGTCAGAGGAGAATCCGCCAGCCATTTTTTTACAGAAAAGACGGAATCATTGACAGTGAGAGAATCTGATTTTTCAGAAATATTTGAGGCCCACGCAAGAATCTTACCATCCTGTAATGCAGGATCTGTTCCGGTCAGTTTTTCATATTCTGACTGACGTACAAGGGAGAGCGTCAGTACGGAAGCAGAATCGCGTAATGTATTTTGTTCTGCAATCTGAATCTGCCCGTGATCGAAATGACTGATGATTGTGAGATAGATTTCTTCTGCTTTTTTATCTACAGGGACAGCATTATCGGAAATTGCTTTTTCAAAAGCATCTATGGCAGTCTGACATTCTTCTTCGCTGACACCGGTAATGGAAAGATCCGTATCGTATGGATAACGGTTTACCATAATATCATTCATGCCAAAGTAAATGGAGACCGTCATGGAGATCATCAACAGAACGCCGGTACTTAAAATACAGATGCTTGCCAGACCGACCGCATTCTGTTTCATACGGTAAAGCATGCCGGAGATGCTGATAAAATTGCCGGTTTTGTAGTAAAAGCTTTTTCTGCGGCGAAGAAATTTCAGAATCACAATGCTGCCAGCAGTAAAGAGCAGATAAGTTCCGGTCATAACAAGAATTACCGCAAGAAGAAAAATGGAAATTGCACTGATTGGAGACTCTGTTGTGATGGCAAGGTAATAACCGATGCCAAGGCAGACAAAGCCGATCAGGGCCATAAGCCATTTTGCTTTAGGTTCTTTTTCACCGGTATTGTTGCCGTGAAGTAGTTCGACGGGACGGTTCAGGCGGATTTTTGCAAGATTTAAGAACAGAATCAGTAAAAAAATTCCGCCGAACATCACCATGCAGATAACGACTCCCTTTAATGAAACATAAAATCCAAGTACAGCGGGAATATGAAGCAGTCGAAGCAGAAGAAGGAGCGCAAGTTTGCTGCCAAGAACTCCGGCTGCGATTCCGGCTGTGAGGGAGATCACGGTTGTGATAATTGTTTCCAGCAGCATAACAATGCCGATATGCGTTTTTTCCAGACCGAGAACATTGTAAAGCCCGATTTCTTTCTGTCTTCGTTTCATCAGGAAACTGTTGCTGTAGATCAAAAAGATCACACAGAAGATAATAACAATGATTTCTCCGGTGGAAAGTATCATGCGGACTTCGGCAGCATGGCGGACGGCCTGATCAAGTGTCGGGCAGTCACGAAGGAATTCCATCATATAGATCATGGCGATGCAGAAGATGCAGGTGATCATGTAAGGAATGTAGGTATTTTTGTTGTTGCGGATATTCTGGATGGCCAGTTTTGAAAAGATTCCTTTACGCATGATATTCACCGCCCGTCGTCAGTATAGTAAGGGTGTCGGCAATCATCTGATACATTTCCTGACGGGATTTACTGCCTTTGTAGATCTGATGAAAAACTTCTCCGTCTTTAATAAAAAGTACTCTGGACGCATGACTTGCTGCCTGTGCACTGTGTGTGACCATCAGAATGGTCTGTCCATCCTCGTTGATCTCGCCAAACATGGAAAGAAGTGCAGATGCAGCACGGGAGTCGAGTGCGCCGGTCGGTTCATCAGCAAGAACCAGTTTCGGGTTTGTGATCAGTGCTCTTGCAACAGCTGCACGTTGTTTTTGGCCGCCGGAAACTTCATATGGAAATTTGTCCAGAAGCTCTGTAATTCCAAGTGTTTTTGCAATCGGTCGGATCTTCTGCTCCATTTCGCGGTAATCTTCTCCGGCAAGCACGAGTGGGAGATAAATGTTGTCGCGTAAGGAAAAAGTGTCCAAAAGATTAAAATCCTGAAAAACAAAACCGAGATTTTTTCTTCGGAAAGCGGAGATTTCTTTTTCTGTAAGGTGGACGATGTTTTTTCCTTCGAGAAGAACTTCTCCTGATGTCGGACGGTCGAGAGATGCAAGGATGTTGAGCAGTGTGGTTTTTCCGGAACCGGATTCGCCCATGATCGCGACGAACTCACCTTCTTCTACAGAAAAAGTGACGTTGGAAAGTGCCTGTACTTTGTTTCCGCCAAAGCGGGTGCTGTATATTTTTTTGATATTTGTTACTTCAAGTAAAGCCATAACCGGGGCTCCTTTCTTTTGATTGATGAGACAAGTATAGAAATTTTTCCCGGCTTCTGCCATCGAAGCAGGTTACAATATACGAAAAAACCTTACATTTCTGTAAGGTGATTTCAAAAAAGTTATTTGATGAAGTGTAACTATTCAGAAGGTAGTATCCCGCGAGGTGTTTTGGCATGTTTTTTGCCAAAATCCCGAGACATATAAGGCAAAATGCCATCACCGAAGGTGATTTGGAATGCATTTTGACTCGTAACTGTGAGGGTACTGAACAGTTACGATGAAGTTTATTCCACAGACGGTATCAAATCAGTACATCGTCAGATTTTCCTGAGAAAATTCCAGAAAAACTTTCGTGCCTTTTCCTTCTTCGGAAACTGCATAAATGCGATGGCCAAGGCGATTCATGATCTTGTTGCAGAGGTACAGACCGATTCCGGTCGCACGATTGCTTTCCCGTCCGTTGACTCCGGTGTAGCCTTTTTCGAAGATGCGCGGCAGGTCTTCTGCACGAATGCCAATGCCGGTGTCTTCGATTACGAGTGTAACGGGAGTTGCCGGAGTTATGTTTGAAACAGCGTTCCTGACAGGAGCATCTTTCAAATAAATATGGATACCGCCGGTACGAGTATATTTGAGTGCGTTTGACAAAATCTGCCCGATCACAAATCCGAGCCATTTTTCATCGGTCAGGACACTTTCAGAGATTCCTTCATAAGTGAGGGAAAGCTTCCTGGAAACAAAAATTCCGGCGTATTTATGAATCTGATCGCGGATGACCGAGTCGAGAGAACAGCAGGAAAGTGTCAGGTCAGAAGACATGTCTTCTGTACGAAGATAACCGAGAACCATTTCGACATACTGCTCAATCTTGAAAAGTTCAGCGAGAGCTTCTTTATTTGCGGAGGGATTTTCCTGAAGGAGCAGACGCAGGGCAAAGATAGGTGTTTTGATCTGATGTGCCCACATGGTATAGTAATCGGTCATTTCTTCCAGAGATTTCCGGCCGGCGGTTTCTACATTCATACGCATCTGATTCAGACGATGCATGATATCCTGCTGAAGAGATTCAATCTGATCAGATGGTGTATCCATGCGGGACAGATTGACATCCGGTGCTGTGGCTACAAGTGTAAGCTGCTGCAGCTTTTTCCTGTAATTACTGAAGCCGGTCATACATGCGGTAAGTCCTGCCAGAAGCCAGAGGAGTGCAACGTAGAGAACCGGTTCAGGCGACAGCTGATACAGGAAAAAATGATCCCTGTAAATATCGTCGGAAAAATCATCAGCAGGATATGGAATTTTATTCTGTTCAGGTAGTCGAGAAAGAGTTTCATAAAGTGATTGCTCCATATAAGAAATTACCTTACAGTGCTTCTTGTATTATACCATGTAGCCAAGCCCCTTTTTGGTGATGATAAAATCTTTCAGGCCTTCACCTTCCAGTTTCCTGCGCAGGCGGGTAATATTTACGGTCAATGTGTTGTCATCAACGAAGCTGTCACTTTCCCAGAGTCTTGTCATGAGCGCATCTCTGGAAACTGTATTGCCGGCGTGCTCGAGAAGAATCTCCAGAATGCGGAGCTCATTTTTGGTAAGAGCGATATCGTGGCCGTTCCAGGTCAGGGTACAGCGGGGCGGATTGAGGACAGCACCTTTGTGTTCCAGTACATTTCCGGGAGTCCCGAAGGAATAGGTGCGGCGGAGAATGGCCTGTATTTTGGCAGTCAGAACATCCATATCAAATGGTTTTGCAATAAAATCATCGGCGCCGCGGCTCATTGCCATGACCATATTCATGTTGTCGGCAGCGGAGGAAATAAAGATGATCGGTACCTGAGAGATTCGGCGGATTTCCTCACACCAGTGAAAACCATTGTAAAATGGCAGCTTCAGATCCAGCAGGACGAGCTGCGGATCGAGACGGGCAAATTCCTGTATAATATTGGAAAAATCTTGTGCGCAGGAGACATCATATCCCCAGGAACAGAGATTCTTTTTCAGAAGGTTTGCGATGATCTCATCGTCTTCGATGATAAAAATACGGTACATGGGTGCTCCTTTCTGTGCAGGTTTTATGCTAATCATAACATGTCCTTGAAAGATTGCAACAAAATTCAGTTTGTGGCATTATAAGGATAAAGGAATTATTTAATGTGTAAGATAAAATCACGTGATGACAACAGAAGGGAGATTTTGATATGGATTTGGTGAAGGAGGCAATCTTTCTGGGATTTTCGGGAGCTGCCGTCATGGATACCACGCAGCTTGTTTTTGTACCGGAATACCGGATGTTTTGTGAAGAAAACTTATGCGGCTGTTACAATGTAAATCCGGCCTGTCCGCCGGAAAGTGGTACGGCCGAGGAGATGAAACAGCGCGCATTGCAGTATGAAAAAACACTGGTGCTGCAGACCATGCAGGAAGATACACATGATCCGACACAGTATAAGAAAGACAAGCTTCTGCAGAACAAAATGACAGAAGAACTTGCAGAAAAAATGAAAGAAGCCGGCAAAACAGATATTCTGATCATGGGTGCCGGACCGTACAAACACAACTCCTGTATGTCGGCATACTGTGTAGATGCACAAAAAATGGCAGATGCAGCGGGGATGCTGTGCTGGACAGATGATGGAATGGTACGGTATTTTTCACAGATTTTGTTCCATGAATGAATGTGATATTACATCATTGATTTTTGATGGGAACGGACTTAAAATAGAAACGACAAAGTTGTACGACAAAATTTCAATACAGGAGGCTTTTTATTATGGAAAGACATGCATTTGCGATGAAAGTGAAAGCCGGCAGAATGAATGACTACCGCAGAAAACTTGGTGAGATCTGGCCGGAGCTGACCGCTTTTCTGGACCGAAATAAAGTGAAAAATTTCAGTATCTGGAACGCAGAAGATTTAATCTTCGGTTACTATGAAAATGAAGACGGTACAGTATTAAGTGAAGAAGAAAACGCAGCAAAAGATGCGATCACTGCAAAGATTGAAGATACTTTTGAATGGATTTCCACACCGGGCAAAGACATGCGCCTGATGTACCACAATTTTGGTGTTGTAAGAGAGAATAAAGAGCTGATCCGCCACAGAATGTTTATGACAAAACTTAAAGATGGCTGTGAAGAAGAATACAAGAGACGCCATGACGGGCTGATCGCACAGAGAGGCGACACCGTAGATCCGGGTCCGGACAGCAACTTCAGTATCTGGTGTGCAGGCGGATATATCTTCGGATATGATGAGATCGACACAACCATGGAAGTAGAAGAAACGATTGAAGCAAGAGAGCAGACGGTCGAATGGGAAATGCGCCAGCTCGGTATCATGGACTGGATCACAAACGATGTAGACTGGATGACTGGTGATGTTCACGCAGATGTTAAACGTCTTGCATGGCATAATTAACACTTTTATCACAATTTTCCCACAAAGTAAACACAAATCCTCCCTATACTTTTAGACATAAAAGGAAAACAGAAACAGAGATAGCGATTCACCGGAAGATTTTATAAAGTGAAGAGTAATGATCCTAAGGAGGGGATTTTAATGAGCGATAAAAATAACAACGTAATGATGAACAATGATATGAATAACAATATGAATAATGACAACGATCCAAAAGAAAGAATGAGAAAAAAAGTGAAAAAAGCAGCAGGCATTGCTCTTTGTGCAGTACTTGCCGGTGGTCTTGCAGCAGGTTCCTTTGAAGGAATCAATACAATTACCGGATGGAACAGCAGTACAGTAGAGGCGGCATCAAATAAAGACAATACCACACTTCTTCAGACAAAATCAAAAAAGAAGAGTTCCGATAAGAAGTCAGATGATAAAGAAAGCAAAGATGATTCCGGATCAAAGACAAAAGGAAGTCTTGATGTTTCTGATATTGCTGCAGAAGGAATGAAATCTGTTGTAGCAATTACAACAAAATCTGTCCAGGATGTACAGAACTATCTCGGAGCTTATGGATTTGGCGGAAGTCAGGGATTTACCACTCAGCAGGAAGTTGAGGGAAGCGGTTCCGGTATCATTGTCGGAAAGAATGATGATAATCTTCTGATCGCAACCAACTATCATGTTGTAAGTGGAGCAGATACCGTATCTGTTACCTGCATCGATGGTGAGACTTATGAAGCAACCGTAAACGGTTACGATGAGGACAAAGACCTTGCAGTCGTTTCTGTAGCACTTTCTGATATTTCTGATGATACAATGGATCAGATAGCAGTAGCTACGATCGGAAGCTCTGATGATCTGAAGGTTGGTGAGCAGGTCGTTGCAATCGGTAACGCACTTGGTTACGGACAGTCTGTAACAACCGGTATTGTCAGTGCAAAGAACCGTAAACTCAATGATGAGGGTGTAGAAGAGGATGAAGATTCTGATGCAACAAACCTGATTCAGACAGATGCAGCAATCAATCCTGGTAACAGTGGTGGTGCACTTCTGAATATGGATGGTGAAGTTGTCGGTATCAACTCTGCAAAACTTGCCTCCACAGAAGTTGAAGGTATGGGTTACGCAATTGCAATCTCCGATGTAACAGATACACTTGAGGATCTGATGAATGAGACTCCGAGAGATAAAGTCGACAATCATGGTGTGCTCGGAATCACAGGTATGACAGGAAGTGATGAGGCTTCTCAGTATTACGGAATACCGGAAGGTGTGCTTGTTTCTGAAGTAACAGAAGGCGGTGCAGCTGAGGATGCCGGAATTAAAGAAAAATCCATCATTACAGAATTCGATGGCAAGAGAGTACGCAGCATCGATGAACTGGTAAGTCGTCTTGAGTACTATGAGCCAGGCGAAGAAGTTGAAGTAACTCTTGAAGTTGCAGATGGCGGAGAATATAAAGAAAAAACTGTAACTGTAACACTTGGCGAAAATAAAGATACAGATTCCAACAAAGATTCAAAAGATGATTCAAAGGACGAATCTGATGCAGAGAACAGTCAGGATCAGGGCGATGGTGAAGACCAGAGCACAGACAGTCTTCTTGAGGATTTTGAGAATCAGGAATCAGACGGAACTGCATATGAACAGTTCTTTGGTTTCCTCAATTAATCAGTTGATTGCGGGATTTCATATTTCCGTAAAATAAAATTTATAAGCAGAAAAGACCGGTACCGGGAAATGGTATCGGTCTTTTTCTGTCCGCAGGTGTGTGCTGTTTTGTTGAAAGAAACGAATCTGTCTGTTATACTAGACAACAGAGAAAAAATGAGTTAATGCATTGGAAATAAAAAGAAGGAACTACTGTATGAACTATATTGTTTTTGACCTTGAGTGGAACCAGAGTCCCGGAGGAAAAAAATATTCCAACAGCCGTCTGCCTTTTGAGATCATTGAGATCGGTGCAGTCAAGATGAATGAGCAGAGAGAAGTGCTGGATGTTTTTCAGAGACTTGTGAAACCTCAGGTATATAACTGGATTCATGACAGCATACACGAAGTGATCCATGTGGATTACAAGGATCTTGCAGACGGAGTTCCTTTTCCGCAGGCAGTGGAGGAATTTCTGGACTGGTGCGGAGAGGAAAGGGTATTTTGTACGTGGGGCAATCAGGATGTGATGGAACTGCAGCGTAATATGAAATATTATGGGCTGCTTAAGAAAATAAAAGGTCCGGTCACGTATTATGATGCACAGAAAATATATGGTATCTGTTATAAGGAAGATCCATGCAGGCGGAGACTGGAATATGCGATCGACAAAATGCGGCTTCCGAAAGCACAGGAGTTTCATCGTGCACTGACGGATGCGAAGTATACGGGTGAGATATTTAAACGTCTGGATATGCAGGTGGTGCTTGCAAATCCATCCATTGATGTGTATCAAAATCCAAAGACAAGAAAAGAAGAAATTTATTTATCTTATCCGAATTATGACGAGTATGTATCACGCGAATTTGCTGAGAAGGAGAAAGTCATAAAGGATCGGGAAGTGGCAAGCACCAGATGTCCGGTCTGCCATTTGCCGGCGAAGCGTAAGATCCGCTGGTTTATGAATAATTCAAGGGCATATGAAAGTGTATCTTTTTGTCAGAAACATGGCTATATCAAAGGAAAAGTGCGAATCCGCCATACAGATGAAGATGCATTTTATGCGATCAAGACATTAAAGAGAATTGATGAAGAAAAAGCGGAAGAAATCCGTGAAAAACGGGATTCCCTCCGCAAGAAAAGACAGACTAAACGGCAGTCAGAGAAGTTCGTCTGAGAGGAGCCGTGTCTGGTAATATCTGGCAGTTCCAACCTCATGGCCGTTATAACTGTATGTGATGGTCAGAAGGGGAAGACCTGCCAGATTTTTTGTCATGGAATATGATGTTGAAAGCTGGCTCACATCAGTACCCTGTGGCAATGAAACATAGGCATTTTGCCGTCTGCGGAACAAAGTAAAGTCTTTGTAATCTTTGAGGAGATATTTTTCCGCGGGCAGACAGGATCTGGAGATTTCTTTTTTCAAACCTTTGATCTTTGATCTGGAAAAATTGTTGAATCCGTAATCCAGTAATGCTTTTGTGTCGGAATAGGCACCATTTACAGATTGCATGACAACAGCTACGAGGTAAGTGTTGTCATTTTTTGCATAGGTGACAAGGGTATTACCGGCTGCTTCCGTGTAGCCTGTTTTGCCGCCGAGGACACCATCATACGCGTAAGTCTGGCCGTTCATCATTTTGTGATGGTTCAGGAGATAACGTGTTTCTGCGAATTTGTTTGTCGGTGGGATTTCGTAGTACCCGGTTGTTACAAATTTGCGGAATGTGAAGTTGAACCATGCCGCACGGGCAATCTTTGCCATGTCGGCAGCAGTGGTGTAATGTGTTTCGTCCGGCAGACCGTTCGGATTGTTGAAATGTGTGTTGGTGCAGCCGAGCTGACGGGCTTTCAGATTCATCTGTTCGACAAATTTTTTGGTGGAGCCGGAAGTGAGTTCTGCGACTGCCAGTGTCATTTCGTTAGCGGACTGGAGCATGACGGCCATCAGTGCCTGTTCGACTGTAAATTCTTCGCCGGTATCTGCGTAGATACTGGAGCTGTTGGATTCGGTAATGCTGCGGGCTGCGGATTCAGTCATGGTAAATTTGGCGGATGGATCCAGATTCTCGCAGCCGAGGAGACCGGTCATGATCTTTGTGATGCTTGCCGGATACTGTGCCTTATCAGCGTTTTTGGAGTAAAGGACGGTACCGGAGAGCATGTCGACAAGGATTGCGGATTCTCCTTCAATCTGAGGTGCTTTTACCCAGCCTTCGATGGAATCTGTGTCGGCGGGCTGGTTGTAATAAGCGGTGTGTGGGTCGGGTGTTGGTGTGGCCGTGACCAGAGGGGCGCCGTAACTGTCTGTGGCAAAGACAGGGACTGTCTGTGTGATAAATATGGCAGAGAAGAGCGTGCCGGTCAGAAGATGCCGGAGTGTTTTCTTTATATTCATATGTGTACCTTTCTGATATTAAAATGTTGGAGCAGAGGTCGAGATAGTGTTGACCAGGCTATATACACATGCCATGAAATATCCGGATTCTGTATCAGGTTCGAGAATTCAGAAGTACCAGAGGTACATGCCTTTGCTAAGAGCGTATGAAAAAAAGTCAAACTCGCTACGCTCAGACAGTGCCTTTTTTTCATACAACGCAAAGATTTGTACCTTGGGTACTTCTACAAATTCTCTCAAGCGATACAGAACCGGATATTTCAAACATGTCTGATAGCCAGCTCAAGCATATCTGCGACTCTCTGTACCATATTGTTAATATTAAAGTCCTGGCTGGCGGGGCGGGGAGGTTTTTGACCTGTTCGAGGGCGTTCACCGCCCCGCGGTCCGGGAAAAGGAGAAGAGCTGGGATTTTTTATAGAGAACATCGAATCAGAAGCGCTCTGCAGGAGTCTTGTAAGTTCTTAGGCGTATTCTGACTGTGTTACGAATAAAAAGCACACTGTTTGAGCGAAGCGAGTTTGGGCTTTTTATGAGTGGTTTTAACAGGAAGAATAGGTCTTAGTACTTACAGGCGACGAAGCCTGCATCTGAGGTGATGTGCTCCGATAAAGAATGCAGTTTTCTCAAAGTATTTCCTATAGTATACCATTCTTTCCAATTATACTGTAATCGTTTTTCTCATACAAGGGTCAAATCCATGTAAAATCCCCGGAAAACCCTGATAAAACCGCCCAAATATCGCAAAAAGACCTTGACATATCGAAAAACATCACCGTATAATAAAACAGCACATATAAAATAAGCAAAAACCATGATGGAGACAGTAAATAAAAATGAACACATCAGAGAGCCGGGGACAGGTGGAAACCCGGTGCAAGTAATTTTTATCGAAGATCACTCCGGAGTTTCTTTCCTGAAATTCTCAGTAAGGAAAGACGGTTTTCCACCGTTAAAGGGAACATGTATCGGCGTTTATTACTACCGGCCCGTACAATGTAACAGGTGGTGCGAATGTGGAAATTGCTTTCGTCCTTTTACGGGACGGAAGTTTTTTTATTTCATTGGAAAAAGGAAAATAACAGAGATTTTTTCCGAGAGAATTTAAAGGAGGAATTTGTTGTGTACCAGAAGGTAGATACGAACCTGAATTTTGTAGACCGCGAAAAACAAGTAGAAAAATTCTGGAAAGAAAACCATATTTTCGAAAAAAGTATGGAAGACCGTAAAGATGATCCTACTTATATGTTCTATGACGGACCGCCGACCGCAAACGGCAAACCACACATCGGTCATGTACTGACCCGTGTTATCAAAGATATGATTCCGAGATACCGTACAATGAAAGGCTACATGGTACCTCGTAAAGCAGGATGGGATACCCATGGACTTCCGGTTGAGCTGGAAGTTGAGAAGAAGCTTGGTCTGGACGGAAAAGAACAGATCGAGGAATATGGTATGGAGCCATTCATTCAGCAGTGTAAAGAAAGTGTCTGGAAATACAAAGGAATGTGGGAAGATTTCTCTTCAACTGTTGGTTTCTGGGCAGATATGGAAAATCCATATGTCACCTATCATGATGACTATATCGAGTCTGAATGGTGGGCACTGAAAGAAATCTGGAACAAGAAACTCCTGTACAAAGGATTCAAGATCGTTCCTTACTGTCCGCGTTGTGGTACACCACTTTCTGCACAGGAAGTTTCACAGGGATACAAAACAGTCAAAGAACGTTCCGCAATCGTTCGTTTCAAGGTTGTCGGAGAGGATGCATATTTCCTTGCATGGACAACAACACCATGGACATTGCCATCTAACGTTGCACTGTGTGTAAACCCGGATGAAACATATTGTAAAGTAAAAGCAGCAGACGGATATACCTATTATATGGCAGAGGCTTTACTTGATAAAGTTCTTGGTAAACTCGGTTCCGAAGAAACTCCGGCATATGAAGTACTTGAAAAATATGTTGGTAAAGATCTGGAATACAAAGAATATGAACCACTGTTTGCATGTGCCGGAGAGGCAGCAGCAAAACAGAAAAAGAAAGCGCACTTTGTTACAGCAGATAACTATGTAACTATGAGTGATGGTACCGGTATCGTTCATATTGCACCGGCATTCGGTGAAGATGACAGCCGTATCGGACGTAACTATGACCTTCCGTTTGTACAGTTTGTAGACGGCAAAGGTGATATGACAGCAGAGACTCCATATGCAGGAATCTTTGTAAAGAAAGCTGATCCGCTTGTACTTCAGGATCTTGACAAAGAAGGAAAACTTTTTGATGCACCGAAATTTGAGCATGATTATCCGCATTGCTGGAGATGTGATACACCACTGATCTACTATGCACGTGAATCCTGGTTTATTAAGATGACTGCAGTCAAAGATGACCTGATCCGCAACAACAACACCATCAACTGGATTCCGGAGAGCATTGGTAAAGGACGTTTCGGCGACTGGCTGGAAAACGTTCAGGACTGGGGTATTTCCAGAAACCGTTACTGGGGAACACCACTGAACATCTGGCAGTGTGAATGCGGACATATGCATTCTATCGGAAGCCGTCAGGAACTCTTCGAGATGAGCGGCGACGAAAAAGCCAAAACAGTAGAGCTTCATCGTCCATATATCGATGAGATCACACTGAAATGTCCGGAATGTGGCGGAACCATGCACCGTGTACCGGAGGTAATTGACTGCTGGTTTGACTCAGGAGCAATGCCTTTTGCACAGCATCATTATCCATTTGAAAACAAAGAACTCTTCGAAAAACAGTTCCCGGCAGATTTCATCTCCGAAGCTGTTGACCAGACAAGAGGATGGTTCTATTCTCTGCTTGCCGAGTCTACGATCCTGTTTAATCAGGCTCCATACAAGAACGTTATCGTTCTCGGACACGTACAGGATGAGAATGGTCAGAAGATGAGTAAATCCAAGGGAAACGCAGTTGATCCGTTTGATGCACTTGAGAAATACGGTGCAGATGCAATCCGCTGGTATTTCTATATTAACAGTGCTCCGTGGCTGCCGAACCGTTTCCATGGCAAAGCTGTTCAGGAAGGACAGCGTAAATTCATGGGTACTCTGTGGAATACTTACGCATTCTTTGTACTGTACGCAAACATTGACAATTTTGACGCAACAAAATATACTTTAGATTATGACAATCTTCCGGTTATGGATAAATGGCTTTTAAGCAAGCTCAACTCCGTAGTGAAGACTGTCGATGACTGCCTTGCAAACTACAAGATTCCGGAAAGTGCAAGAGCTCTGCAGGAATTTGTAGATGAGATGAGTAACTGGTATGTAAGAAGAAGCCGTGAACGTTTCTGGGCAAAAGGCATGGAGCAGGATAAGATCAATGCTTACATGACACTTTATACTGCACTGGTAACAATTTCCAAAGCGGCAGCTCCGATGATTCCGTTTATGACAGAAGAAATTTACCAGAATCTTGTAAGAAGCATCGATAAAGAGGCAATCGAAAGTATCCACCTCTGCGACTTCCCGGAAGTAAAAGAAGAGTGGATCGACAAAGAGCTGGAAGATGACATGGAAGAACTTCTCAAGATCGTTGTTCTTGGACGTGCAGCAAGAAATACTGCAAATATCAAGAACCGTCAGCCGATCGGTACAATGTACGTAAAAGCGGACAAAGAAATGGGTGAGTTCTATACAGACATCATTGCAGATGAGCTGAATGTCAAAGAAGTAAAATTCGCCAGCGATGTAGAATCCTTTATTTCTTACAGCTTCAAGCCGCAGCTCCGTACAGTAGGACCAAAATACGGTAAACTTCTGAACGGTATCCGTAAGGCACTTTCAGAGATCAATGGAACAGAAGCTATGAATGAGCTGAGATCCACAGGTCTTCTGACACTGGATATTGATGGAAACAAGGCAGAACTTTCTGAGGAAGACTTATTGATCGAGACCGCACAGACAGAAGGTTATGTAACAGAAGCAGACGGTGATATTTCCGTAGTTCTTGATACAAATCTGACACCTGAGCTGATCGAAGAGGGCTTTGTCCGCGAGATCGTCAGCAAGGTACAGACCATGAGAAAAGAAGCTGGATTTGAAGTTATGGATAAGATCCATATCTACGCAAAAGACAATGATAAGATTCTTGAACTCATGAAGAACCACAAAGAGGAAATCATGTCTGAAGTACTGGCAGAGGATATGACTCTGGGCACAACCGATGGCTATGTAAAAGAATGGAACATCAACAAAGAGCCAGTTGTTCTTGGTGTCGCAAAAATGTGATTTGTAAACAATACATGCCCGGTAATTTACCGGGCATGATTCGTAAAATTGGGGGAACAAAAAAGCGCAGCTTAAGCTGCACAATAAGGAGGAAACGCGATGATCGACAAGCAGTTTAAAAAAGAAGCTTTCAAAGAGAGCGTAAAGGAAAATGTCAAATTCCTGTATCGTAAAAAACTCGAAGAAGCTACACAGGAACAGATTTTTCAGGCTGTATGTTACACCGTAAAAGACGTTATCATTGATAACTGGCTGGAAACACAGAATGCATATAAAGAGCAGGATCCGAAAACGGTTTATTACATGTCCATGGAATTCCTGATGGGACGTGCTCTTGGAAACAACCTGATCAACCTGACTGCATACAAAGAAGTAAAAGAAGCTCTGGATGAGCTTGGTCTTGATCTCAATGTGATCGAAGATCAGGAGCCGGATCCGGCACTTGGTAATGGTGGTCTGGGACGTCTTGCAGCATGCTTCCTTGATTCTCTTGCAACTCTGAACTACAGCGCATATGGATGCGGTATCCGTTATCGTTACGGTATGTTCAAACAGCAGATCAAAGACGGATATCAGGTAGAAGTACCGGATAACTGGCTGAAAAATGGATATCCGTTTGAACTTCGTCGTCCGGAATATGCAAAAGAAGTTCATTTTGGCGGATATGTTGATGTTGAATATGATCCGGCAACAGGCTCCAATAAATTTGTGCATAAGGGATATCAGGCAGTAAAAGCTGTTCCGTTTGATATGCCGATCGTTGGATACAACAACAAAATCGTAAACACATTAAGAATCTGGGATGCAGAGCCGATCGTTGATTTTGAGCTTGATTCCTTCGATAAAGGTGATTACAAAAAAGCGGTTGAGCAGGAAAACCTTGCCCGCAACATCGTTGAGGTTCTTTACCCGAACGATAACCACATGGCAGGTAAGGAACTGCGTCTGAAACAGCAGTATTTCTTCGTATCTGCAAGTCTTCAGGCTGCTATCGCAAAATACAAAAAGAATCACAAAGATATCATGAAACTGCACGAAAAAGTTACTTTCCAGATGAACGATACTCATCCGACAGTAGCTGTTGCAGAACTTATGCGTATCCTTATGGATGAAGAAGGACTCGGATGGGATGATGCATGGTCTGTCACAACAAAATGTGTTGCTTACACAAACCATACTATTATGGCAGAAGCACTTGAAAAATGGCCGGTTGAGCTGTTCTCCAGACTGCTTCCGCGTGTATACCAGATCATCGAAGAGATCAACCGCCGTTTCGTTCTTGAAATTCAGGAAAAATATCCTGGAAACTATGACAAGATCAAGAAGATGGCAATCCTCTATGACGGACAGGTCAAAATGGCACATCTTGCAATTGTTGCAGGCTACTCTGTAAACGGTGTTGCAAAACTTCATACAGAAATCCTTAAGAAACAGGAACTGAAAGATTTCTACGAAATGATGCCGGAGAAATTCAACAATAAGACAAACGGTATCACACAGAGACGTTTCCTGCTTCACGGAAACCAGCTTCTTGCAGACTGGGTAACCGATCACATCGGACCGGAATGGATCACAGATCTTTCTCAGATCAGCAAGCTGAAGGTTTATGTGGATGATGAAAAAGCACAGCAGGAATTCATGAATATCAAATATCAGAACAAAGTTCGCCTGGCAAAATATATCCTTGAGCACAACGGAGTAGAAGTAAATCCACGTTCTATCTTTGATGTTCAGGTTAAGAGGCTTCATGAGTACAAACGTCAGCTTCTGAACATCCTTCATGTAATTTATCTGTATGACCAGATTAAGAAACATCCGGAAATGGATTTCTACCCAAGAACATTTATTTTCGGAGCAAAAGCATCTGCAGGTTATGCACGTGCTAAGAAAATCATCAAACTGATCAACTCTGTAGCAGATGTTGTAAACAATGATGCTTCTATCGAAGGCAAACTGAAAGTTGTATTTATCGAGAACTATCGTGTATCCAACGCTGAGATGATTTTTGCAGCAGCAGATGTTTCCGAGCAGATTTCTACTGCAAGTAAAGAGGCTTCCGGTACAGGTAACATGAAGTTCATGCTGAACGGTGCACCGACTCTGGGAACCATGGATGGTGCAAACGTTGAGATCGTAGATGAAGTAGGTAAAGAAAATGCATTTATCTTTGGTCTGAGTGCAGATGAAGTTATCAACTACGAAAACAATGGCGGATATGATCCGAGAGTCATCTATAATACAGATGATGAGATCCGTCAGGTACTGACAGAGCTTGTCAACGGAACCTTCTCCTCTGATACAGAACTGTTCCGTGATCTGTACAATTCTCTCCTCAACCAGAATGGCGGAGAGAGAGCAGACCAGTACTTCATTCTTGCTGACTTCCGTTCTTATGCAGCAGCGCAGAAGAAAGTGGAAGAAGCATACAAAGACGAAAAAGGCTGGGCTCGTATGGCTATGCTGAATACTGCATGCGCCGGTAAGTTCACATCCGACAGAACGATTCAGGAATATGTAGATGATATCTGGCATCTGGATAAGGTATATATTAAATAATAGTTTATAATTTATAAAAAGACTGGATTCCTTGTAAAGAGTCCGGTCTTTTTGTGTTAAGAATAAAATATGCGAAAATAGAAAGCAAATTATACCTAATATAGACACTTTGATATCAGATTCCTGCGGAAAGTAAATTGATTTTATGGCAGTAGTTGTATTTTTGAAATCCTTTGGATATAATAAAAATGTGATTGTTATACACACAAATATTTATAAAAATGTGATTAATACACACAAAAACATCAATAAAAATGTGAGGGATGTCTATGGAACGCTTTATTTTAAATAAATTATTAGACTGGAAAAACTCTCCCTATCGCAAACCGTTGATTCTGAAAGGGGTGCGTCAGGTGGGAAAGACCTGGATCTTGAAAGAGTTTGGCAGACAATATTATGAGAATACTGCATATTTTAACTTTGATGAAAATGAAGAATATAAACAGTTCTTTGAAACTACAAAAGATGTAAATCGAATTTTGCAAAATCTGATGTTGGCGAGTGGTCAAAAAATAATGCCGGAAAAAACGCTTATTATTTTTGACGAGGTACAGGATTGCCCTAAAGTTATTAATTCTATGAAATACTTTTGTGAAAATGCGCCGCAGTATCATATTGCATGCGCCGGTTCCTTGCTGGGGATTGCTTTGTCAAAGCCGTCTTCATTTCCTGTTGGTAAAGTTAATTTTATGCAGATAGACCCTATGAGTTTTTCTGAATTCCTGCTTGCTAATGGAGATAAGAATTTTTCTGTATATTTGGAAACCGTTGATACGATTGAGCCGATTCCAGATGCGTTTTTCAATCCACTTTATGAGAAATTGAAGATGTACTATGTTACGGGAGGAATGCCGGAAGCGGTTAAGATGTGGACAGAAGCACGTGATGTTACAGCCATGCAGGAAGCACTGTCTGGAATTATTGATGCTTATGAGCGTGATTTTGCGAAACATCCTGATATCAGCGAATTTCCGAAGATTTCAATGATATGGAAGTCTATTCCATCTCAACTGGCAAGAGAAAATAAAAAATTCATATACAAAGTTGTCAAAGAAGGTGCGAGAGCTCGTGAGTATGAGAATGCTCTGCAATGGCTGGTGGATGCACGATTGGTGCATAAAATTTATCGTAGTTCTGCACCTGGACTTCCGATAGCAGCTTACGATGATTTGTCAGCTTTCAAAATTTATTTGGTTGATGTAGGTTTACTTCGTCGTCTGGCACAGTTGGCACCTACAGCATTTGGTGAGGGAAACCGTCTGTTCACAGAATTTAAAGGCGCATTGACCGAGAATTTTATACTACAAACGTTGATTACGCAGTTTGAAGTAGTTCCCCGGTATTGGAGCCAGAGCAATCCGCCATATGAAGTGGATTTTCTTATTCAGAGAGAAAACGATATTTTTCCTGTGGAAGTCAAATCTGAGGCAAATACGACCAGCAAAAGCCTAAAAAAGTTCAAAGAACTGTTTCCAGATAAGGTTAAACTTCGTATCCGATTTTCTCTGGATAATCTCAAATTGGATGATGATGTGCTGAATATTCCATTGTTTATGGCAGATCAGGCGGATCGGTTGATTGGACTGGCTTTGCAGCAGAGAAACAGATAAGATGTCTAATGATCAAAAATTATATGAAAAGTACTTCTGAATAAGGATTATGAACTTGCAACTAAATTACAGAAGAAAATGGGTGGTGAAATTCAAAAATTCATTTTAGGTCTTACTGCCCGATCGTGCTTTAGGATTTACTCGTTTATTTTTATATGATATATTGTCGAAAAGGGATATATATAAATAAGAGACAATACAGGAGGAATGGGAGTATGCAAAAAAAATATGTAATTGGACTGGATTATGGAACATTATCAGGCAGAGCAGTAATTGTTGATTGTGAGAATGGAAAAGTTCTTGCAGCCTCTGTGAAGAATTATGAGCATGGTGTAATGAGTGAGAATTTACCGACAGGAGCAAAAATTTCTGGTGGGGATTGGGCTCTGGAGGCGCCGGAAGACTATATAGATGTTCTGATTACGACAGTTAAAGATGCCGTAGAGAAAGCAAAGGTTTCCAAAAGAGATATTATTGGCATAGGATTGGATTTTACATCTTGTACTATTCTTCCAGTGGATGAGAAAAATAAACCATTGTGTAGTTCCGAAAGGTTTAAAAATGAACCTCACGCTTATGTGAAGCTGTGGAAACATCATGGAGCGCAGCCACAGACAGATAAAATTACGAGATTGCTTGAAAAGAGGGGAGAGATCAATAATGCTCAATATGGAGGAAAAATCTCACCTGAGCTGATGTTGCCTAAAATTCTTCAAATAGTAGAAGAAGCTCCGGAGGTTTATAAAGCCGCCGATCAGATTTTGGAAGCTGGAGACTGGCTAACACAGTGTATGACAGGAAGCAAAAAGCGTGCGGCAGATTTAGCTGGATATAAGGCTATGTGGAATCAGGAAAAGGGTTATCCGCCAAAGGACTTTCTGGAGGAATTGACTCCTCTTCTGACTAATCTTGTCGAAGAAAAATTAAGTGAAGATATTGTGATGGCAGGTGAAAGTGTCGGAAATTTAAATAAAGAATGGGCTGAAAAATTAAACCTGATGGAGGGAATTCCGGTTGCCGCAACCTTGATTGATTCACATGCAGGAATTCCGGGAAGTGGAGTTGTCAGACCAGAACAATTGATGCTGGTTGTTGGTACTTCAAGTGTAATGTTATCTCCTTCTTCAAAAGAGTATTTTAAAAATGGAATAGTCAGTGGAGTAAAGGGGGCAATTGTCCCGGGATATTATGTTCTGGAATCAGGGATTGCAGCAGTTGGAGATATGTTTGGCTGGTTTGTTGATCACATGGTATCAGAAGAATATGCAGAGAAAGCAAAAGCTGAAGGAAAGAATTTACATGTATATCTTACGGAAAAAGCTTCTGAGCTGAAACCTGGTGAGAGTGGGGTAGTGGCACTTGACTGGTGGAATGGAAACAAAACACCGTATGTAGATGGAAGACTTTCAGGTGTTCTTGTAGGCTGCACGCTGAATACAAAATCTGAAGAAATTTACAGAGCTTTAATAGAAGCTACTGCTTTTGGAACAAGAAAGATTGTGGAAATGTATAAAGAAGCAAATCCCGATATTCGTATGATCATTGCAAGTGGAGGTATTGCAGAAAAAAACCCATTATTTATGCAGATTTATGCAGATGTTTTGAATTGTGAGATCAGACTTTCTGCGACGGACCAGACTGCGGCGCTTGGATCTGCTATTTATGCAGCTGTGGCAGCAGGTAAAGCGAATGGGGGATACGATTCTGTAGAAGAAGCAGTAAAGAATATGAGTCATCTGAAGGAAAAGAAATATACCCCAATCCCAGAGAATGTAAAAATGTATAATGAATTGTTTGATATTTACTGTGAACTTATAAGAATTTTCGATCCGAATAAAACATCGGTGATGAGTAGAATTTTACATATGAAACAGAAAAACGAAGAGTAAGGAAAAATGCACAATAGGAGCTGCTTTTGCAATAAAGAATAGGAAAAGAAATTGTACAAAATCAACAATAATGAAAGAAAGTTTCTTTCATTGTTGACATCTGCATGAAATAATGATATAAATATATCATCAAGTAACGACAAAAACATACAAAACGAACAAAAACATGGCGCCGTGGAAGTTCGAACCCTAGCAGTACAAAAACTATGAATGTAAAAGCAGGAGGAAAAGAAATGCGTAGAAAATTAATCAGCACTTTATTAGTAGCGACAATGGTAATGGCTCCAGTAGTAAGCGTATCCGCAGCAACAGACGATGCAGCAGAATCCACACCGGTTAAAGCAGCAGATGCAGTTGGTATTACTTTACCGGAAAAAGTTGAAGGATCTTACACAATTGGTTATGCACCGGCTACACTGAACAATGCATTCTGGCTGGCAGTTAAAGATGGTGTTCAGAAAGCGATCGATGAATCTGGTGCAGATGTTAAACTTGTTGATGTTGACGCTGGTGGTGACCAGGCAATCATGAACGATGGTATCGCTAACCTGATCAGCTCCGGAATCGATGCACTGATCTGTGCACCGGCGGACTCTACAGCAGTTGTATCCGCATTCCAGCAGTGTAAAGATGCTGGTATCCCGGTTATCAACTTCGATACACCGGTTCAGGGTGATGCAACAGAGCTTGTTGAAACAATTATTGCTTCAGATAACATTAATGCTGGGTATGTAGTTGGTAAAGACGCAGCTGAAAAGATGGAAGATGGAGCTAAAATCCTCGTTCTTCACAGCCCAAGAGCAAGTGCCTGTGTAGACCGTTTAAATGGATTTATTAAGGCTCTTGATGAAAGCGGAAAGAAATATGAAATCGTAAATACATTGGATGGTAAAGGTGAGCAGGAAACATCCCTTACACTGACAAGTGATGCATTAGTTGCAGACCCTGATCTTTCTATTATTTTCGCAGTAAACGATCCTTCTGCTATGGGTGCAGCAAATGCAATCCAGCAGACAAGTGTAGCTCTTGAAAACGACATCATGGTATACGGTGTTGACGGTAACCCGGATGCTAAGAAGATGATCGAAGCAGGACAGCTGGAAGGTACTGGTGCTCAGTCTCCAGAAAGCCTTGGATATGATTCTATGTGTGCAGCATTCAACGTATTAGCTGGCAACGAAGTAAGCAAAGATGTAGCTGTTGATACATTCATTGTAACTGCTGATAACGTAGCTGACTACGGCACAGATGGATGGCAGTAAGATTTAACATCCTGAAACCGAATAATAAAGCTTGAAAAATGTAGTAGCAGCCTCAAATCTGGGGCTGCTACTCTTAAAAACAGAGGTGAGAAAATGCCTGAGACTTTAGTTGAAATGAAGAACATTACAAAGACTTTTCCTGGTGTTAAGGCACTCGATGATGCACAGCTTACGTTATACAAGGGAGAGGTTCTTGGGCTTCTGGGTGAAAATGGAGCTGGAAAATCTACCCTGATGAATGTTCTTGGAGGAGTGTATATTCCTGACAGTGGATCCATTTCCATAGATGGCAAAGAAGCAAAGATTACAAATGTAGTGGATGCTCAGAACTTAGGGGTTGCATTTATTCACCAGGAAATTGCGTTAGTGCCTTACCTTTCTGTTGCTGAGAATGTCTTCCTTGGAAGAGAGCGTATGTCAGCAGGAATGGTTGATAAGAGAAAAATGTATGAAGAAGCGAAACAGTGGTTGGATATGGTAGGCCTGGATGTTAATCCGGCAACCATGCTCTGCAAGCTCAGTATTGGCCGTCAGCAGATGGTTGAGATTGCAAAAGCCTGTTCGTTGAATATGAAACTCCTGATCATGGATGAACCGACTTCCTCCTTGTCAGAGAGTGAAGTGGATTCACTGTTTGAAATGATCAGAAAATTAAAAAACCGTGGAATCGGTATCATTTATATTTCACACAAACTGGAAGAAGTTTTTACGATCACTGACCGGGTATGTGTTATGCGAGACGGTGGATACGTAGGAACGATCATTACAAAGGAAAGCGACCGAGATACACTGGTATCTATGATGGTTGGTCGTGCACTGGATAACTACTATACCAGAACATTCAACGAACCTGGAGAAGTAGTCTTTGAGGTGAAAAATATTAATTCCGGTATTCGTGTAAAGAACTGCAGCTTCAAGGTAAGAAAAGGCGAGATCGTTGGATTTTATGGTCTGGTTGGTGCCGGACGATCCGAACTTGTCAAAGCAGCTATGGGACTTTATCCGAGAGACAGCGGAACTGTTTATGTAAAGGGCGAGGATGTCAGTAAACTTCCAACAATGAAGATCCAGGAGCGAGGCGTTGCCCTTGTACCTGAGAACCGCAAGCTGGAAGGCTTGATCCTGAAAAATACGATCGCATTCAATATGACGATTTCCGTCCTTAATAAATTTATGAAACATTTTCGCGTAAATGCGAAGAAAGAGAAAGAAATTGTAGATAATGGAATTACTTCTCTTGCAATCAAGACTCCTTCTGGTCAGCAGAAAGCAGGAAACCTGTCTGGTGGTAACCAGCAGAAGATCGTACTTGCCAAATGGCTTGCATCTGATCCGGATATCCTGATTCTGGATGAACCGACACGAGGTGTCGATGTCGGAGCAAAGGCAGAAATTTATAAGATCATGAATGACCTTGCAGCGAAGGGTATGGCGATCATTATGATTTCGTCAGAAATGCCTGAGATTGTAAATATGTGTGATCGACTTATTATCATGAGTGACGGTCGAATCAGTGGTGAACTTGATAAATCAGAATTCGACCAGCAGCGAATTTTGCACTATGTATTTGCGGAGGAGAAATGACATGAATAAAAAAATTGATTTAAGCAAATATGACGATCATAAAGTTTTGGGACCAATTGCAAGATATCTGAATGCAAACCTTGGTATTCTTGGTGCTTTTATCGCACTGTGCGTTGTACTGACAATCGCAACAGACAGCTTTATGACATTAAACAACTGGCTGACAATCCTGAGAACAATTTCAACAACCGGTTTCCTGGCACTTGGCGTAATGCTTACCATCATGTTAGGTGGTATCGACCTTATCGCAGGTGCGATGATCGCCTGCTCCGGATGTCTCGTAGTTGTATGTATGGAACGTTTTGGAATCCCGATGATAGTTGCTATCATCATTGGCCTTGTTCTTGGTCTTATAGTTGGAGCTATCAACGGTACGATCATTGCTTATGCAGGTATCCATCCATTTGTAGTTACACTGGCTATGCAGAGTATCCTTCGTGGAGCTGCATACCTGATTGCAAACGGACAGCCTGTACCGCTTTATTCCAACACTACATTTCCTAAGATCGGTACAGGTCTTGCATTTGGCGTAGTTCCGTATCCAATCATTTATATGCTGATTTTCTTCTTCCTTCAGTATATGCTGTTAAATAAAACAAAACTTGGACGTTATATTTATGCAGTTGGTGGAAACGAAACAGCAGCACAGTTTTCTGGTATTAATATCAAAAAAGTAAAGATTATTGTATGGACAATCAGTGGTTTCCTTGCTTCCTTCGCAGGAATCGTACTGTCAGCACGTCTTGCATCCGGCCAGCCAAGTACCTCTATCGGTGCTGAGACCGATGCCATCGCAGGCTGCGTACTTGGTGGAACAAGTATGTATGGTGGTGTTGGTAATACCGGTGGTGTCCTGATCGGTATTATGGTTATTGGCGTTATCTCCAACGGTCTGACACTGATGCATGTAGACTCCAACTGGCAGTATGTTGTAAAAGGTGTTATTATTCTGCTGGCAGTTTATGTAGATATGATGAGACAGAAAAAAATGCAGTCTCGCAGTGAATAAAGATAATTATTACGAGTCGTTTTTTGAAGAAGCCATAGCTGAGAGACGCTGTGGCTTCTTTTGATATATGAAAGCTTTTTTATGAAATTTATTTTCATATAATGTTAATATGAGTGACTCACCAGACGAAATATGGTATTATTATAGGTAATAAAATTTGAAGAAAATACAGTAATTACAGGCATCTCAGGATTTCAGGTTTTATGTAAAATAATAGATTATAATATGAAAATATATTGACAAAAAACCGTTTGTGAGGTAAGATAATTTCATGAAGAAGAAACGAAAGAAAGAAAGTTTCCTTCTTCGGCATATCAGTCGTCTTTGCCAAAGATATTACTTTTCCTCAAAACGGGAGACGTAAAGGAGGAAAAATAATGGGTGAAAATGGTTCAGTAAGTGCAAATTCTGAGATCATTCTGAACATCAAATCACAGATGCAGCAGATGAATCCTGCACAGACGCGTATAGCAAGGTACATACTGGAGAATCCAGAGAAAGTAGAAGGATTGTCAATCGGTAATTTTGCTAAGGAAAGTAAAGTCAGTGAGGCAACGATTTCAAGATTTGTAAAATTTCTTGGCTGTGCGAACTATCGAGAGTTTCAGGCAGAAATGGTCAAGAGCAATATATTGAATCATCAGAATATTCGAGGATATGCTGGTGTAGATGAGATGAGTGATATCTACCAGATCAGCCAGAAGATTTTTGATACAAATATCCAGTGTCTTGCGGATACGTTATCAATTCTTGACTGTGATGCGATTGAGAGACTTGCAGATCTGATTGTAAAAAGCCGGCAGTTGTGTATATTTGCACAGGGAAGATCTGTAGTCACTGCAGCAAGCATTAAGCACAGGCTTCATCGTCTGGGAATTGCATGCTGTAATTACTGTGATTCTCATGAACAGGCAATGGCTGCGTCACTGATGAAAAAGGGTGAGGTAGTTATGGGAATCAGTACCTATGGAAGAAGCAGAACGGTTTTGAAAAATCTCAGAATTGCAGCTTCCAAGGGGGCAACGGTAGTTGGAATAAGCAGCTACAGAGGTACTCCACTGGATGAGATCTGCGATATCATGCTTGTAGCTTCAAGTAATGAAGAAACAAGCTTTGGATTTGAACCATCCTGTGCGACAGTGGCTCAGATGGTTATTCTGGATTGTCTTTATATTCTGATTACAAATCGTATGAAAGAAGAAGCCAGCGAATGTTTTCGTCTTACCTGCGAAGCGATTGAAAGCGAAAGAGAGTAGAGGAACCTGTTCCATGTAGGGATCTGCGGGAATTTTATAAAGAATATTTTGCAAATGCAGGAGGAAAAGACAATGTTAGTAAACATGAAAGAAATGCTTAAGGATGCGGAACTTCATAACTATGCAATCGGCTCATTAAACACACCGAACCTTGAAACGCTCCGTGCAGTTATTGATGCGGCTGAAGAATTAGGATGCCCGATCATTATCAACCATGCACAGGGTCATGACAGTATCTGTGATCCGGAATATGGTGTTGTAGCAATGGAAGATATTGCTCCATTAATGAAGGTTTTTGCTGAAAGAGCAAAAGTACCGGTAGCTATGCATATTGACCATGCTCTTGATGATGCATTTACACGCCGTGCAATTCGTGCAGGATTTACTTCTATCATGTATGACCGTTCTACACTTCCGTTGGAGCAGAATATTGCATTAACTAAAAAGTTTGTAGATGATGTAGCTCCTCTTGGAATTACTGTAGAAGGTGAAATCGGTGCTATGCCGAATAACATGCCTACCTGTGTTCCTGGACAGGAAGCTTCTGATTTGAGTGATCTTTCTGTATATTATACAAAGCCGGAAGAAGCAAAGAAATTTGCTGAAGAAACGAATGTAGATGTTATGACAGTGTCTATTGGAACTGTTCATGGCATGTATATGGCAGGCGTAAAATCTGATCTTCAGATAGATCTGATCAAAGATATCCGTGCGGCTGTAACAAATGAAAATATACATCTTGGAATGCATGGATGCTCAGGAACGGAACACGATCAGGTTGTAGCTGCTGTCAATGCAGGTATTAAAAAGATCAACTATTTCACAGCAATGGATACATGCGTTACAGAAGCAATCAAAGACTTTATAAAAGAACATGAAGGACGTCCGATGAACTATTCTGTCCTTGCAAGCAAGATTGCATATGAAGAACTGAAGAAAGGTGCTAAAAAAGCTCTGTCAATGTTTATGGAGTGCAAAAGATAATATATGTACATAGGACTTGATATTGGAACATCTGGATCAAAGGCTGACCTGATCGACCGAAATGGAAATGTTCTGGGATCTGGTCATGTAAGTTATGGTTTTTCAAAAACAACAGGTGGATATCGCGAATTAGATGCAGAAGCTGTATGGAAGGCAGCGATCAAGTGTCTGTATGATGCTGCAGCAGGAAAGCATGTGGAAAGTATAACGGTTTCCGCACTTGGTGAAGCGATTGTTCCAATTGACCGGGAAGGGAATCCTGTTGGACCAGGAATCATCGGAACAGATATTCGTGGAATAGAAGAATTAAAAGAAATAGAGGAAGCTTTTGGAGCTAAGACGCTGACAGATATTACAGGTCTTAATATGAGCACGATTTATTCTGCAAATAAAATTCTCTGGCTGAAAAAACATCAGCCGGAGATTTACAAAAAGGCTTACAAGATTCTGACATTTCAGGATTATATTATTTATCGACTCTGCCATAAAGCGGTAATTGATTATTCAATGGCATCACGGACACTCTTGTTTGATATTAACAAGAACGACTGGTCAGATATTCTTCTCTCATGGAGCGGTATATCGAGGGAAAAACTGTCATGTCCGGTACCGGCAGGCGATATAGCGGGGGAACTTGATAGCAGTCTTGCAGAAGAATTGAATTTTCCAGAGTCTGTAAAAATTGTAACCGGAACGCATGACCATGTCTGCAATGCAATTGGCAGTGGCGTGTGTGAATCTGGAAGCTGCTCGAATACAGTTGGAACAACAGAAGGTCTGACAGCAGTTCTGGAGCGTTCTGCATTGACAACAGAAAGTATTGAAAATTACCAGATTTCATGTGAGCCGTTTGCAGTAAAAAATCTTTTTAATACTGTGGCCTGGAACAATACGTCTGGTGTATTGCTCAGATGGTTTGTAAATGAGATGGTAAAAGAGGAGAAACCAGAAGTAATTATTTCAACATTTGCCAAAATGAACAAGCTTATGAGTGCGGAACCAACAGATTTATTTGTGCTTCCACATTTTTCCGGAGCGGCAACCCCATATATGGACAGCAGATCTAAAGGTGCAGTTTTGGGATTGACTCTCGACACAAAAAGAGAAGACATTTACAAAGCACTGATGGAAGGTGCAAACTATGAATTAGCTGTAATTCTGGAAGATTTACAACAGGCAGGATTGGGATTGAAAAAGATTGTTGCAAATGGCGGAGCGATTTCGCCGGAACTTCTTCAGATCAAAGCAGATATTCTGGGAGTGCCAGTGCATACTGTAAAAAACAGACAAACCGGTACCTTGGGTGGCGCAATTCTGGGAGCGGTAGTATCCGGAGAATATAGCTCTGTAAAAGAAGCAGTCGGTGCTATGGTAACAGAGAATCAGGTTTATGAACCGGATTCCGGAAGAATGCAAATTTATCGGGAAAAATTAGAAGTTTATAAAAAAATTTATCCGTCTATTAAAGAAATCAATCACAATATAATACATTAAAAGTATTTCAGGAGGGGCATGAACTATGAGTTTTGTAAAGGGTATTGAGTTAATTAAAATGGCAGAAAAAGCAAACACATCTGTTATTGCATTTAACTGTCTGGATTACAACATGGTAGCTTCTGTTATCGCAGCAGCAGAAAGAGTAAAAAAACCGGCAATGATTATGCTTTTGCCGGAACATGCAACAAAGAATAAAGTTACAACTTTTGAAGCTTTTGGAGCAATGGTAAAAGCAATGGCAGAAAAAGCTACTGTTCCGATTGCCTTACATTTGGATCATTGTTATGACGAAGAAGAAATCAAGAGAGCTATCGACGCAGGATTTACATCAGTAATGTATGATGCATCCCAGTACGATCTGGACGAGAACATCCGTAGAACAAAAGCTGTTGTGTGGTATGCCCATTCCAAAGGCGTTATGGTAGAGGCTGAACTTGGAAGCGTTGGACTTGCACAAAATAATGATAATGAAAAAGCAGATTTTTATACAAAACCAGAGGCAGTTAAGAAATTTACAGAAGCAACAGATGTAGATGCACTGGCAATCGCAATCGGAAATGCTCATGGTGACTATCCGTTCCCACCAAAACTTGATCTTGAACGTCTGGACGAAATCAATGCAATTACAGATGTACCACTTGTTCTTCATGGAGGCAGCGGTATTCCGGAAGATCAGCTGGCAGAAGCTTTCTCTCGTGGAATCAACAAGTTCAATTATGGTACAGATACTATGCATTGCTACAATGATGCAGTTCTTGCTTATCATAAAGCACATGAACCGGCAGGCAGCAATGATATGATCGGAGAGGCAGAGTTCGTTCAGAAAGCAATTACAGACTTCCTTGCTAAAAAACTTGATCTTGTAAAATTATAAGAGATATATTTGAACTGAGTCAAAAAGGGAAAAGTGCGTACCGAGTTATTTGGTACGCACTTTCTGTAAAAATGTATAATGGGGTAAAAATATGGGTGAGCAAAAAAAATATGATGTAATATGTATTGGACAGGCAGTTCAGGACATTCTGACTACAAATGTACCAAAAAATGCTTTTATGATGGAGACAGATACTGTCAAAGCTGACTCCTTGACGATCACCACAGGTGGAGATGCTGTAAATGAAGCGATTATACTTTCAAGACTTGGAAATAAATCTTCCGTGGTAGTACGTTTGGATAACAGAAATGTTGGGAATATGATTTATCAGGAGCTGAAAGATGAGAATGTGGATGTTTCACTGGTTTCCAGACAGGATGACTGTGAGAATTTTACTTCCATGATTTTTATACATCCGGATGGAGACCATGATTTCATTGTCGGTCCTGGTAAAAATTATATGCTGAGCAGAAGTGATGTAGATTTCAGTGTGTTTTCAAAGGCAAGAGCCGTCTCGGCAGGAAGTTTGTTTACACTAGGGGAACTGGATACAAATGGTATTGAGGAAATATTTAAAATAGCGCAGGACTCGGGGGCATATACTTTTGCAGATGCAAATTTTGATCTGAAAGGAATTGGCCCAGATGCAATAAAAGGTGTTTATCCTTATACAGATTACATTATACCAAGTCTGAACGAAGCTATGTACATGACGGGTAAGAAGAATGTGGATGATATTGCCGACTGGTTTCTGGCACATGGCGTGAAAAATGTTATGTTGAAACTTGGAAGTAAAGGTTGTTTTTTCAAGAATAAAGACGAGCGTTTTTTCGAAGACCCATACGAGATTACACCAGTTGATACAACCGGTTGTGGAGATAACTTTGCAGCAGCATTTATTCATGGAGTATTACATGGAATGACACATAAAGAATGTGCTGAGTTTGCATGTGGTGCAGGTGGGTTGAATTCTCAGGGAATTGGTGCACACATGTATATCAAGTCTGAACAGCAGATCAGAGACTTTATGGCAAAGACTCCTAAGCGAGATGTAAAAAGATGATTAAAGTTTGTGCAGGAGGAAAAAAGTGAGAAAAACAGCAGCTTATATTGGTTTGGATGTAGGATCTTCAGGATGTAAAGCGGCAGTTCTGGATCGTGATGGAAACATTCTTATTGAGAAGAGAAGAGAGTACGGTTTTGAATATCCTTCCAAAGGAAGAGTAGAACTGAATCCAGTGACGGTGTGGAGCTGTGTAAAAGAGGTTCTGACAGATATTGCACAGGAAAAATGTGACTGTGAAATTCGCATGATTGCTGTTTCGTCCATTGGTGAGGCAATGGTCATGGTGGATGAAAATGATAAAGTCCTGTACAATGGTATTATGTACCTTGATGAGCGTGGTCCGGAAACAGTCCGTCAGGTGGATGAGGCTGTTGGAGTAGATGAGATGCACCGGATTACCGGTTTGCCGCCAAGGATGTTTTACAGTCTGAACAGGATTCTCTGGATGCAGAAAAATGAGCCGCAAATTCTTGAGAAAACCGCACATTATTTTCTGTTTGAAGATTATATTACATATATGCTTTCGGGAAAGCGATTGGTTTCACAGTCTACTGCATCAAAGACATGGATGATGGATGTAAAAAAAATGGAATGGTCAGAGAAAATCGGAAAAATATTCCGGGTTCCACTTGAACGGTTTTCTAAAATCGTTCAAATTGGTACAATAGCAGGAAATATCAGAACTGAGCTTGCTAAGGAAACAGGACTTCCTGAGACTGTACAGGTGATTGTAGGATGCCATGACCAGTGTGCGGCTACGCTTGGAAGTGGATGTGTTGCTGGTGGAGATGTAGCAGCAGGAGAGGGATCTACAGAGAGCCTGAATCTTGTTGTAAACCGGGAAAAACTTACAGATGATTTCTGGAATCTGGATGTATGTCTGGAGCCATATATTGTACCGGGAACATATATGGTACCGGTTGGCCAGCATACTCATGGCACCAGCCTGCGGTGGTTTGCAAATCAATTTGCAAAAGATCTGAAAGGCATGCAGACGCCGACCAAAAGTGTATATGATATGTTGAATGAAATATGTGCACCGGATGCGGGAGAAGTGTTTTTTCTGCCGTATCTGACCAGAGCGAATCTGATGGATGGTGCGAATCGATCCCTTGGTGTTTTTCTTGGAATGGAAGTGGGCACAACCAGAGAAATTCTTTATCGTGCGTTGCTGGAAGGTGTGAGTTTTGAAACACGCTTATGTCTGGATATCCTTAAATCGTCCAATCTTCCAGTAGAAAGAATGGTAGCAGCTGGCGGATGTTCAAAGTCAGAACTCCTTATGCAGATGAAAGCTGATGTATTGGGATGTGATGTTGCTATTCTGAAAAATGCAGATGCGGGGATTTCTGCTCTGGCGATGATATGTGCAGTTGCAGACGGTGTATACAGCAGCTATGAAGAAGCCGCAGAGCAGTTTATTGGTATTACGCGGAAATATTGTATGAGAGAAAAACTGCATGATGTCTATAGCGTGAAATACGAGAAGTACAAAATAATACGTGAAACAATGAAAAAGCTTTATGCTCAGATTTAATAAAGATGACCATAGTGTTTGAGAGCACTATGGTCATCTTTATTAATACGGCGTAAAAGAAAGCTTATTGAATAAGATTTTGTGCAATTTTGGAAGCGGAGTCATGAAGGATAGAAAGCATGTATTCAAACTTCTTTTTATTACGATACTCCTGGATAGAGCCTGTGATTCCAAGAGTACCAACACATTTTTTTTGCCCGTCGTAAATTGGAACAGCGAGACAGCCGATTCCTACAGCAAATTCTTCATCGTCATATCCATAGCCACAAAAACGACTTTTTTTAATTTCTTCCATGAAAGCCGTTTTATCAGTAATCGTATTATCTGTAAGACGATGAAATTTACAGGTGGTAAGTGCATTTTGGCATTCTGCATCCGGAAGCAGAGAAAGCATTATCTTTGCAGAAGCACTTGTATTAATCTGAACGGGTTCGTATAAGGGTGCAATGATACTTAAGGGGGCTGAAGAAAATGCCTGATCGATGTAGATGAGGCAGCCATTTTTCCAGATACCCAACTGTACAGTCTGGCCAAGCTGAGCCGCAAGAGAAAGCATGACAGGTTTGGCTGCCAGATGTAATGAAGAATTACGTTCATATGAAGAGGCGATACTCATAAACTTAGAACCAAGGATATAGGTCATATGGCCATCTGTATTTTCAGAAACATATCCGCGAGTGACCAGATTTTTGATAAGTCTGAAAGCGGAGGCTGACGGAATATGGAGATCAGAAGTAATTTGTTTAAGGGTTACTGGCTCGTTATGAGCAGCAATATATTCGATAATGTTTAATGCACGTTCCAAAGCCGGAACAACAGAGTTTTGTACGTTCATTATGTAATCCTCCCAATGTGATTTATTCTATCAGAAATAATTGCAACTTACAATGGAATTCACTGGTCGCTATATTGACATTATACAGTTTTTATGATAATATTCAAGTATAATTTCATATATGATATATATATTTCATATATGAAACAGAACGGAGAAGAGATTTCAAATTAAGGAGGAACAAAAATGAGAAAACCAGTACTTGGCATTTTAGGATTTTCAGATGGGGATAAGGCAGCACATGAGATGTTGAAACCGATCGTGCAGGCTCAGGTTGACGCAATAGCAGAGGCATTAAAGAAAGATGGCCGCGTAGATGTTGTAGTCGCAGAGGATATTGTACACAGTGATAAAACAGCAAAAAGTTATGCAGAGGGCTTAAAAGCAAAGGGTGTAGATGCTACAGTGTTTGCATATGGTGTATTTGCATTTCCTGTATTCAGTGTTATTGCAGCAAGATATGGCAAAGGTCCATTCCTTTTAGCAGCACCGTTTAATCCGGATTGGCCGGGAATGGTTTCTATGCTTGCAGCCGGTGGCGGATTAGATCATGAGGGTATTGAACATTTCCGTGTAGCTGGTGATGTTAATGAAAAAGAAGTTCTTGAGAAAATCGTTACATTTGCAAAATGCGCAAAGGTTGTAAGCAGCCTGAGCGGACAGAAATATGGACTGATTGGTGGAAGAAGTCTTGGAATGTACAGCACAACTGTTTCTATGCAGGACTGGCAGGAAAAATTCGGAGTAGATGTAGAGCATATTGATCAGTTAGAGATTGTTCGTAAAGCAGAAGAAGTTGATGTTGCTCAGGTTGAAAAAGCTTACAAATGGCTGACAGAAAATGTTGGAAAGGTTGAATTTAACGGAACCTCCTTCACACCGGAAAAACTGAAAACTCAGATTCGTCATTATGAAGCAACCAAAAAGATTATTGAAGAAAATGAACTCGATTTTATCGGTGTAAAATGTCATTATGAGATGAGTGCACATTACTGTACACAGTGTCTGAGTGCTGCATTCTTAAATGACCCATATGACTGGGATGGAGCGAAGGAGCCTTTTGTCTGTGCATGTGAAGCAGACTCAGATGCAGCATTGACTATGCAGATTCTCAATCTTCTGACAGGTGATCCTGCAATCTTTATGGATGTCCGTCATTGGGATCAGGAAAACGAAGTTATGGAATTCTGTAACTGTGGTTCACAGTCTACATGGTATGCAGCAGCAAGTGATGATTTTAAAGAAAATCTTGCAAAAGTTACTCTGTATCCGGCACTTGATCTTTATCCGGGTGGTGGATGTCATGTAAATTTACAGACAAAACCTGGAAAAGCAACAATTGCCAGACTGTGCAGAAGAAAACGTGGCAGCGAAGAACGTTATTATATGACAATTATTCCATGTGAGTTTGTAGAACTTCCAAAAGAAAGAGAAAAGCTTACAACAATGGAATGGCCACATGTATTTGCGAAACTTCCATTTGATCATAATATTTTCCTTGATCGTTTTGGAGCAAATCATTGCCATGCAGTATATGGAGATCATGTAGACGAACTTAAGATGATCTGCAAGATGCTTGATGTAGATGTAGAAATGTATAACGAATAATTCATTTATGGGATAGATTATCTTAATATGGGAGGGTGTACAATGCAGAGAATAATGAATGATCCGGATAATATTGTCGATGAAATGTTAGAAGGATTTTTAAAAGTTCATGCAGATATCGTAGAAACAACAGAAAATCCACGAGTTGTAAAAGCCAAAAATATTCCGCAGGATAAAGTTGGTGTTGTAACAGGTGGTGGATCGGGACATAAACCAGCATTTATAGGTTATGTTGGAGAAAATATGTGTGATGCAGCCGCAGTTGGAGAAATTTGTTCTTCACCTACAGCCGCAGCATTTCTGGATGCTTTTAAAGCAACGGATCAGGGAAAAGGCGTGGCATGTCTTTATGGAAACTATTCAGGCGACAACATGAATGTAAAAATGGCCGTAAAGATGGCAAAAAGAGCGGGAATTACAGTAAAAACAGTTGTTGCAAATGATGATGTTGCATCAGCACCGAAAGATCAGAGAGAAAAAAGACGTGGTGTAGCCGGAGAAATCCTGATGTGGAAGGCCGGTGGAGCAAAGGCGGCAAAGGGCGGAAGTCTGGACGAGGTAATTGAGGCTGCCCAGAAAGCAATTGATAACACAAGAAGTGTAGGAATTGGACTTACTCCTTGTACACTTCCGGCAGTAGGACATCCGAATTTTGAAATTAAAGATGGAACTATGGAAGTCGGAATAGGACATCACGGTGAGCCGGGAATTGAAGTCTGTGAGCTGGAAGACGCACAACATATGGCACAGCGTATGGTAGATATCGTTTTACCGGATTATCCATTTGTAGAAGGTGATGAAGTAGTTGTTCTTGTATCTGGTCTGGGTGCAACACCTGTTATGGAACTGTATGTGCTTTATAACGAAATTGAAAAATTACTTATTGACAAGGGAATTAAAATTCACAAATCTTATGTAGGGAATTACTTCACTTCACTCGACATGATGGGAGCAACTTTAACCGTAATGAAATTAGATGATGAACTGAAAGAGTTAATTGACATGCCTGTAAATACTATGGGAATGTGTCAGAAATAATGGGAGGTTCAGGTAATATGAGTACATTTAAAAACGAAAAAGGTAATCCTGTCTTAATGAAGATGGTAAATGCGATTCATGAAAATAAGGATTATCTGGGAGAAGTAGATGGTCTGATCGGCGATGGTGATCATGGAATGAACATGAATAAAGGATTTATGTTATTTGGGAAACAGTATGGTGATAAATCCTTCACTTTTGCAGAGGGACTGAGTAATCTTGGTAACATTCTTTTCTCACAGATTGGCGGTTCCATGGGACCAATTTATGGAACCATTTTCATGGACAGTGCCGATGAAGGAATGGAGCTTGAAGAGATAACAGTGAAGGATCTTGCAGATATGCTTGCAGCAGGATTGGCAGGTCTTCAGGAAATTGTAGAGGCACAGGTTGGAGACAAGACATTGGTTGATACATTATCACCGGCTGTCGATGCACTGAAAGATGCAGCATCTGCCGGTCTGGATTTCGTTGAGGCTCTGGAAAATATGAAAGCTGCTGCAAAAAAAGGAATGGAATCTACAAAAGATATGGTAGCTAAATTTGGACGTTCCAGCCGTTTGGGTGAAAGATCCAGAGGCGTTCTTGATGCAGGAAGTGTTTCATGTTGTATCATTCTGATCGCAATGGCTGATGGAATTGCAGAGAATTTGGATTAAAAGGAGGAAGCACAAATGAAAATTGCAGTAGGTTGTGATCCGAATGCTGAAGAATTCAAACAGCAGTTAATTCCTTTTATTGAAAAACTCGGACATGAAGTGACAGACTTTGGAAGCGATGATTCAATTTATGCAAATGTTGCAATTGAAGTTGCAGAAAATGTAGCAGCAAAGAAATTTGACCGTGGAATTCTGTTTTGTGGAACCGGAATTGGTGTAATGCTTGCTGCAAATAAAGTAAAAGGTGCATATGCCGCAGTTGTAGGTGATGCGTATTCAGCACAGAGAGCCTGCCTGAGTAATAATTGCAATATTATTACGATTGGAAGTCAGGTAACAGGATACAAGAAAGCGGAAGTTATGATTGAGGAATATTTAAAAGCAACTTATGTATATAATGAAAGATCAGGAAAAAAAGTTGATCGTATTCTGGAATACGAAAGAACGCATTAATGCTCGAAATATTCAAAGGAAGGGGACATTCTGGTTCTGTAATTCAGTGATGTCTCATAAGTAAGCATCTTAAATAAGCTCGCCTTTTGGCGGGCTTATTTTTTCTGGTTTTTATGACAAAAGCAAGTAACAGGTTCTGATAATTTTACTAATCTGGTTATGTAAAGATTTTCCTGATCATAAAGTAAAATAATAACATAAATCAGGTAAATAAACATGGCATATCTCTGGGGTGGAATGCTTCTGATCGGAATAGTGTATGGTGTGTTAGTGGGGAATGTAGATGAGGTTACGAAAGCATTTGTGTCGTGTTCAGAAGAGGCGGTCAGTCTTTGTATTTCGATGGCGGGAATTACGGCGATGTGGACGGGAATGATGAAGATTGCAGAGAATTCCGGACTGGTCACGGAGCTGGCGGCAAAAATGAGACCGCTGATAAGGTTTTTATTTCCGAAGCTGGATACAGAGTCAAAAGCGGCGCATTATATATGTCTTAACTTTCTTTCAAATGTGCTGGGATTGTCCTGGGCAAGCACAAGCTCGGGTCTGTGTGCGATGAAGGAATTGAAAGAACTGCAGTTACAGAAAGAAAATGCAGAGAAGAATACAGAAGACAGTGGAAAGAAGGATGCAGTCAAAAACAGCAGCATGATTGCCAGTAATGAAATGTGCACGTTTCTGATCATCAATGTTTCTTCCCTGCAGCTGATTCCTGTAAATATGATTGCCTACCGGGCGAAATATGGAAGTGCAGATCCGACAGCGATAGTTGGACCGGCGATTCTTGCCACCGCTGTCAGTACCGCAGTGGCAGTGATTTTCTGCCGAATAGCAGGAAAGTATAAGAAAGTATCACCGTGACGCGGGGACATCAGATGCTCATCTTGCTATAACAAGAGAAATGTTTTCTTTCTGTGCTTTTTTGATGTTTTCTGTCGAAATACTGTCATCTGTAATAATCTTATAGATATCTTTCATAGGGCAGATAACGGACAGATATCCGCCGCCGAATTTGCTGCTGTCAGCCAGAACATATACTTTGCGAGACATGTTCAGGATGGCGCGTTTCACCTGCATCTGAGGTGTTGCAATAGAGGTGATCCCAACATCGAAATTGATGCTGTGAACACCAATAAAAGCCTTATCTACCTGAAAATGTTTCATGTTTTCCAGAGCATCATCACCCATAGTAGCGGCCAGATGTCCGCCCACATGTCCGCCGATCATATAGAGATCAACATGGTCGAGCCCGGCCAGCTCATTGCCTGCAAGAAGCGAGTTGGTTACGATCGCAAGTCGTTTTTCGGGATGCTCTTTAATGTATAATGCCAGATAAAAACCGTTGGAGGCATCATCAATAATGATGGTGTCCCGGTCATCAATAAAATTGTATGCACATGCGGCGATTTTTCTTTTCTGTTCGGTGTTGATTTATTGGTCTCTTTAACGGATCGTATCTTCCGTCAATACCAAATAACGTTATCATGGTAATTGTCATTACTGTCATTATGTGGTACATTTATAACAATTTTGCATTTTCCAGAGAGGTAAGAGCAGTCGGTGGCGCAGAAAAAGTTGCAACACTTGCCGGTATTCGTGTAAACAAAATTAAAGTTCAGGTATTCATTCTTTGTGGTGCATTAGCCGGACTTGCAGGATGTTTCCAGGCAGCACGTTCTTATGCAGCTACCCCTACAATGGGTGATGGAATGGAAATGGATGTCATCGCAGCAGTAGTTCTTGGAGGAACTCCTATGTCAGGTGGTATCGGAAGTGTTCTTACTACAGTGCTTGGTGCACTGATTATGTGTATCCTCAGTAATGGTATGAATATCATTGGTCTTTCAGCAGATGTCCAGAAAGTAGTAAAAGGTATCATCCTGATTTTTGCAGTATGTATGACAGTTGACAGAAAACGAATGGGTGTTATCAAATAATATAATAAATGTACAGAACCCTCCGGATAAGGTGTCCGGAGGGTTCTTTTGTCTACCATGTTTTACATCTCTTCACACCCGTGAGCATGATGGATAAACTCTGCAAGGTGGGAGCGGATCGTTTCCATTTGATTTTTGGTATCAGGATTGCTGTATGGAATCCGGTCTATAATTTTATTGAGATAATCGTGTTCTTTGATGATGTCAAAGCTTGCGCGGAAATAAATATCGCAGAAATGTGCTACGTAGGAAACCCAGTAGTCCATTTTTGTAACACGATCTGGGGAATAAATGCACTGGTTGGACAGAACCGTGTCATAAACTTTTGGTGTAATTGTCTGTGCACCGATGTCCTCACCTGACATACCCATAAATACAGGCAGATCATCTTCCAATTTTACGCGGCAGTTGTCCAGCTTGTCCGCATCCCGGATCAGACGGGCATGGAGAAGCGTTCGCGGATTAGAGATATTTTCTAATTTAAAATTGCTGTGCAGGGCAATTGCAGTGCGGATGATGTCATCCCACTGATTTTCCGGGACAAAACGGCGGATCATGCCCTCTTCAAATAATACCTGTACGCCGTAAGCAGCATGATCCATGGTAGCAGGTTCAAAACTGTCAAAGCGTTTCAGCTGTTCGAAGCGTCCGATGTCATGGAGCAGGGCAATGATCTTTGCCAGCTCGGTATCTTCGAGGGACAAAGCCATGCGGTGGCAGATTTCTTCCATATCGTGCACCACCCCGTAGGTATGTATGATCTTCAGGCGGACCTTATCATTGTTGCGGTTATAGCCATCCAGATAGTGTTCAAATTCGTTTTTTGCGTCTGTGAAATTCATAGATTGTTATTCCTTTTTTCTTTTTTTACAGTATACGAAAATATAGGCTTACTGACAAGCTTCGACATAATTGCAGTACATTATGTGCTATGGTAAAACTGTTACCGCCTCCCACCGGTACGGAAAGGAGGTGAGAATATGGATGGAATAATCGGCTTTATACTCACTGTCATGGCTGGTGTAGCGTGTCATTGCATCAACAAATGGCTGGATGGTGATAAATAGTCGGTGACCAGCCTGTGGAATAAGCCACCATAAAAAAACGGAATAGAAAACCCCTCGGAATGACGGTCCGAGGGGTTTTTGTTTTGGTACTTGGATAGAATAATAAGCTTCTGATGACATTATAGCATATGTTATAATGTCTTACAATATACGAAAATGAAAATCGTTTGACAAGATTCGACAAAATCCGCCATGAAATTTACAATAAAAATTGAACGATGCACACAGCAGCCACCATTCCGGCAAATGAGGCAAGCAATGCCCCCGGCAGTGTGTATCGGGTTTTCTGTACTCCGACAGAACCGAAATAGACACTCATACAGTAAAAAACACTTTCTGTCGCGCTCAACATCAACGCAGCCATCAGTCCGGTCGGGGAGTCTGTTCCGAATTGTTTGAAAATATCCAGAAGCAGACCTGTCGCAGCACTGGAAGAAAAAAGCCTCACCAGTCCCAGCGGAAAAAGTTCCGGCGCGATATCAAGCGCCCCCGATGCCTTTGAAAGTATGCCTCCCAGAAATTCAAGAAAACCTGACGCACGCAGAACTCCGACCGCCGTCATCAGCCCGATCAGTGTCGGAACAAGTCTCCATACGATCTTTAAGCCTTCCTCTGCCCCTTCCACAAAATCATTATAAATATTTCTTTTTGCGATCAGTCCATATCCAAGTATGTACAAAATTAAAACAGGTATCATAAATACAGAAATGTAAGAAATAAATTTCATAGAAAAAATTCCTCTTATCTGTAGTTATGATACCTTATGAAGGGTTCGTTATGATTTATGTATAATTTGTCATTTGTAGCTGAATATTTTTTCAACAAAGATAAACAACTGATGTCGTTTTTCTTTTTACGCTATTAATTATCCGATATGAGCAGCACCTACGGCACGGATATCCATCGGATATACATTTTCTTTGCCGACAAATCTGGAAATATATTCTACATAGTTATCCTGCTCTTTTTCCGGAACAATGGCTGCAATAACACCGGCAAAACCACCGCCATGAACACGGCATACACCTGCACCGATTTTTTTCAGGAAAAGCTGTGTCAGTGCGAGAGTTCTTGTGATTTTCTGCTCATGGAAATCTTTCATTGTATAGCAGTTCTGCAGAAGTTCCCATGAGGAAGTACCGGATTCATTTACCAGTTCCAGGAATTTCTTATAATCTTCGTGATGGATCGCATCTGCCGCATCCTCTACACGGGTAGTTTCTCCAAAGAAATGAAGTGCACGGAGAACCGCTCTGTCATCCTCGATCTCATTGCAGTGCTCAAGAAGCGCATCCACGTTTGTCTCGTGAAGAAGTTCCACGCCAAGTACTTTGGCAACAGCTTTCATCTCGCCCGGAATTTCAGAATACTCCTGGCTGAGATCTGCATGACCTTTTCCGGTGTTTACGATAACCAGTTTGTAACCAAATTTACCGAAGGAGAAATCAAGTTTGCTGTATTTCAGATTGTTTCTGTCTGCGAAATCAAACAGAACCGGACCACCTACTGCACATGCCATCTGATCCATCATTCCGGAAGCCTTGTCCCAGTATACATTCTCTGCATACTGACCGATCTTAGCATAATCGTTGTAGGACATTTTGCTGTCATTGAAGAAATAGTCAATGATCGTACAGATCAGCATTTCAAAAGATGCGGATGAGCTGACACCTGCGGCTGCAATAACATTTGTACTCACATAAGCATCAAAACCAGATACTTTGAATCCATTTTTCTGTGCGCCTTCCATCATACCGGCAACAAGTGCAACAGTTCCTTTTTTGTAGTTGCTTTTGCTGAGCTTGGTGAGGTCTACAACAATCTCATCTCTGTAGCCTTCACTTGTGATATGAATTACCTGTGTATCATTCGGGTATGCAGCTCCGATGGTATCAAGGTTGATACTTCCTGCAATTACTTTACCACCATTGTGATCTGTATGGTTTCCGATAATTTCAGTTCTTCCGGCGGAAGTAAAGTATTCTGCTTTGTCCTGTTTGTAGATTTTCTCAAAATGATCTGCAAGATCTTTAAAACGGGCACCGCTTACTTCGGTCTCTCCGTAAATTTCCTGAAGTTTTGCTGTTTCCGGTAAATTCATGACTTTGCTCTCCTTTTACATTATATTTTCTGTGCTTTTTATACGTTCGTGTGATTTATAAATTTATTATACTGTTTTCCTCAAAAATTACCTTAATTAATCTGCGAAAAAACAGTAAAATATTGCGTTCTTCACAACTTTTTGTGTATAATAAAGGTAATTTTCTGCGTTATATTTAATGCCGTATTTTTAGTTATTACAGAGGAGATTGATTACCTATGCAGATCATTACCAACCAGTTTCAAAAAGAATTAAAAAAGCATGGCAGTGATTATTTCCCGTTTCTTGTCAGTTACCAGCGGCTTTCGGAGTATGAGTCCAATTCCTTTATGTGGCACTACCATCCTGAGATAGAGATTACCTATGTAGAGAAAGGTTCCATGCATTACCGTGTGAATAACCGTTCATTTCATCTGAATGAAGGCGATATTATTTTTTGTAATTCTAATGCCCTGCATACCGGAGAGATGGAAAATCAGAAGGATTGCTCATACATACCGATCACATTTGATCCCAAACTGATCTACGGTTTTTTCAGGAGTACCATCTGTACAAAATACGTCACACCTGTGATTCAGAATCTGTCTGCCTGTGCCATGCACATTGATTATTCAGAAAGCTGGCATGCGGTTTTTCGTGACCGGATGCTGGAAGTTATTGATCTTGACAAAAAAAGGCCGGACTTTTATGAACTGGATATTTCAATACGGATGCAGATCATGTGGCGGCTGCTTGCAGAACATCTTCCTCACCATCCGATGACTGCCGCTTCTGATCTCACTGAATATGACCGGATTCGGAAGATCATTGCTTATGTGGAACAAAATTATATGAATCATATTACACTTGCTGAAATTTCGGAGCATATACACCTCTGTGAAAGTGAATGCACCCGACTGTTTAAACGGCATATGAATACAACACTTTTTTCTTTTCTGCAGGATTATCGGATTGAACGAAGTCTTGAGTATTTAAGTTCAGAAGGGACGATCAGCGAGATTGCAGGAAAGGTCGGCTTTTCTGATTCAAACTACTATTCAAAAGTATTTGCCAAAGTGAAAGGATGCAGTCCGAGAGAATATCGGAAGAATTTAATGAAATAAAAAACTGCTGCAGCATAGACTTATTTTTCTATGACGCAGCAGTTTTGGCTTTAAACAAGCTTTTGGTTTTTTTCAAGCATCTTATGGATCACATTCTGTGTGTATACACCGAGATGTTTCTGGTCTTCTCTGGAAAGTTCTTTTACGTAGATTGGTTTGCCGTATTCCAAAACGACATGAGTTGATTTGATTTTGGGCATATGTGCCTCAAAGATTTCAGCGGTGTTGTTCATTGCCATCGGAATGATCGCGCATCCGGATTTGCTGGCGATCTTGAAACTTCCTTCATGGAATGGAAGGAGCTCCAGCTCGTCTGCATTTGCGTTTCGTGTACCTTCCGGGAAGATACAGATGGAGATGCCGGATTTTACTTTTTCGATTGCGGTCAGGATAGTCTTCAGTCCCTGCTTAATATCTTTTCGGTCGAGGAACAGGCAATGCAGATAGCGCATCCAGTTGGAAAGAAGCGGGTAGCGTTCCATTTCTTTCTTGGCAATGTAACCGGTGCGGAGCGGACAGCGGCTGTAGCTGAGCACGATGTCAAAGTAGCTTCGATGATTTCCGATGTAAAGCACCGGTGTGTCCTTTGGAATATTTTCTTCACCGATGATCGTTACCTTTGTACCGGCTTCCCACAGGATAAATTTGAAAACTCTCTGAATGATGCGCAGGGAGCTGATTTCCTTTGTGCGCGGTGAGAATTTACCGATGATCCATTCGATAAGCAGGATTGGAATGGAAAGTATCAGAAATCCGATGACTGTGATCGCAACAATGATAAGACGAATCATAATAAAGTCCTCTTTCTGTTTAATTGAAATAAAAACTAAGATAAAAGCAATCCCGAAAAACGGGACTCTGGTACAAGTATAAGTGATTTTGGAAATACTTGCAATAAATCTTTTATCCTCCGCATAGAATACATACTGAAGAAATGAGATGCCGGGAAATGGAAAGCTGTTTATGAAAAAAACTGCCGCATTTCTGTCGCTTTTGATACTTTTAATGATGCTTGGCGGATGCCGGATGATAAAGATTGAAGAGGGTAAGAGAACCCCGCTTAAATATACGGTCGCGGATCATTTGCAGATTCCGGAAGAAGCCGCGAAGCTGATAGAAGAAAAAAAGGAAAAAGAATTCCAGATGGCATACCAGAAGGGCGAAGACCTTTATCTGATAAAGGGATATGGAAGGCAGATGAGCGGAGGATACAGCATTCAGGTGACGGATCTGTCGGCATCTGTGAACGCTGTTTTTTTTGAAACAAAACTGATCGGCCCCACGGAGGAAGTGCAGGGCGGTGAACCTTCTTATCCATATATCGTTGTGAAAACAGAGTACCGGGATGTCCCGGTTCAGTTTCAGTGAGATTGGAGGACATAAAAGTGGAATTCAGGAAAGAGGATATTCAGGTACTTCGAACAAAGAGCAGGGCAACCAGCCAGGTAACGCTGGACATGGATTATAATGTACCGGATGTGAAACCGGACATTGGACGCATGATACAGAATAAAGGTGAGGTGACCGTAGAAGAAGTGCGTCTGAATGACGGGCATGCTTTTGTCAAAGGAAAACTGCAGGCGGATGTTTTGTACGTGGGGGAAGAGGACGGGAGAGTTTACAGTCTTTCGGCAGGCGTGCCGGTTGAGGAGACTCTGAACCTTGACGGAATTGTAAATGGTGATAAGCTCTGTCTGAAGTGGGAGATCGAAGATCTGAGCATCCATATCATTCATTCAAGGAAGCTGAATATTCGTGCCGTGATCACGTTTTATGCATCGGTGGATGAACTGACTGGAATCCGTCTGCCGGTGGCGGCGGATGATGAAAATATCTCTGTTAAGAAAAAACAGATGTGCCTTCTCAGTCTTGCAGTACATAAAAAAGATACTCTGCGGCTGAAAGAAGAAGTGGAGCTGGTTTCAAACAAACCGGATATTGCGGAGCTTTTGTGGTATACCATCGAAATACGTGGGCTGGATCTGCGTCCGGAAGAACAAAAAGTAAAGGCTAAAGGAGAACTGTTTATTTTTGTTCTTTATACGGGCGGGGATGAAGGAAGTACTCTGCAGTGGCTGGAGCACACGATCCCGTTTAACGGGGAAGCAGAATGCACCGGCTGTACTTCGGAGATGATTCCGAATCTGGAAGCGTCAGTGATCAGTCAGTCTCTGGAGGTCAGACCGGATGCTGACGGAGAAGAGCGTAAACTGCAGGCAGATGTTGTTCTGGAACTGGATATGAAGCTTTACCGGGAGGAAGAGCATGATGTGATCATGGATGCTTACACTCCGTTTCGACAGTATCAGACAAAAGGCAGGCCGGAAATGCTGGAAAGCCTGTTGATCCGGAATTTCTCACGATGTCGTCTGTCGGACCGTGTGACGATTCGTGAAACACAGGGGAAAATTCTGCAGATCTGCCACAGTCAGGGAGATGTCAAAGTTGACAAAACTCAGATTGTCAGCGATGGGATTCAGGTGGACGGGATTCTGCGTCTGAAGGTTCTGTATATTGTGGGAAATGATGATATGCCGTTTTATTCTGCCGAAACTGTCATTCCGTTCAGTCATATCGTAGAGGCACGGGGAATCTCGAAAGACAGTGTTTATTATCTGCATAGTGAGCTGGAACAGTTGTCAACGACCATGGCAGACAGCAACGAGCTTGAGATCCGTGCAACGATCGGTGTCAATGTGCTGGTGTTACAGTGCAGTGAAGAATTTATCCTCGACAAGATGGAAGAAGCACCTCTTGATCAGGAAAAAATCCGCAGTTTGCCTGGAATTACCGTGTATATCGTTCAGCCGGAAGACACGCTCTGGGACATTGCAAAACGCTTTTATACGACCACGGAAGAAATCAGAAGCATGAATGAGCTGGAAAACGAAGAAATTTCCTCAGGAATGCCGCTTCTTCTGGTAAAAAAAGTCGAAGAATGATACTTGAAATTATCAAAAAAATCGGATAAAATAAAACACATAGATTGTATACAAAGTACAAAAAGAACGAAAAATACAAAGGACAGAGGGTGTGTTTATGCGTTTACGAGCTATGGCAAAAATCAATCTCGGACTCGATGTACTCCGCAAGCGTGAGGATGGATATCATGAAGTACGGATGATCATGCAGACGATCCAGATGTATGACCTTTTGGATATCCGTAAGAAATCAGAACCGGGAATTGTGTTGTCTACAAATCTTCCTTATGTTCCTTCTGATGAAAGGAATCTGGTATATAAGGCAGCCAAACTTCTTATGGATGAGTTTGATGTTAAAGAGGGCCTTTCTATGAAACTGACGAAATCCATTCCGGTTGCAGCAGGTATGGCGGGTGGCAGTTCAGATGCGGCAGCGGCTTTTGTCGGAGTGAACCGTCTGTTTCATCTGGGCCTCAGCGAAGAGGAATTGATGAAACGTGCCGTACAGGTAGGCGCGGATGTTCCTTATTGTGTAATGAGAGGAACTGCCCTTGCAGAGGGAATCGGTGAGAAACTTACGAGTCTTCCGGGACTTCCACGCTGTTATGTACTTGTCGGCAAACCGGGAATTAATGTTTCAACGAAGCTGGCATATGAGAATCTGAAGCTGGACAGCATTCAGAAGCATCCGGACATTGATGGAATGCTTCGGGATATTGAGAATCAGGATCTTAAAAGCCTGACATCTAAGATGGAAAATGTCTTTGAGCCGGGAATTATCCGTCAGTATCCGGTGATTCAGGAAATCAAAGATCTTATGGAAGCAAATGGCGCATTGAAAGCAATGATGAGTGGAAGCGGACCGACCGTATTTGGCATTTTTGATGACAGAGCGAAGATGCGTGAAGCAGCAGAAGTTCTGAAACAGAGCCATCTGGCCAAAACAGTATTTGCAACACAGATTTACAACCGAAAAGATCATGCATAGATCAGGATGTGTGCAGGAAAGGGGAAGCTACCTATGATGAATGATTTTTCTGTAGATATGAACGAATATCTGCCACTTCGGGATGTTGTTTTTAACACACTCCGTAAGGCAATTTTGAAAGGGGAACTCAAGCCGGGAGAACGACTGATGGAAATCGCGCTTGCAGAGCGTCTCGGTGTCAGCAGAACTCCGGTACGTGAGGCAATGCGTAAGCTGGAATTGGAAGGGCTTGTCGTGATGATTCCCCGGAGAGGTGCACAGGTTGCCAATATCACTGAGAAGGATCTGAACGATGTACTGGAAGTGCGTATTGCACTTGAAAATCTTTCCATTGAGAATGCGTGCATGCGAATGACCGAAGAACAGCTTGAAGAGCTTTGGAATGCAGCAAAGAATTTCGAGGCAACGATGGCAGAGGGAAATCTTGTAAAACTTGCAGAAGCAGATGTGGCTTTTCATGAAGTCATCTACAAATCTTCAGATAACCGCAGACTGAATCAGGTTTTAAACAACCTGCGTGAGCAGATTTACAGATACCGTGTGGAATATCTGAAAGATGAGGAGACAAGAAATCTTCTGGTCAAAGAGCATAAAGAGATTTATGAGGCAATCAAAAACCGTGATGTAAAGAGCGCGCAGGAAATTTCCTATCAGCATATTGAAAATCAGAGAGAGGCGATCATCCGCTCGATCCGTGAGGAGACACAGAATCGTCAGATACGTAAATAAAAAAATAAAATATGGTTATTCTAAGAGAGATGCATGTGATGTGTCTCTCTTTTTGTATGGCACATAGAGGAGGCGTCGGTGGCGCATCCGCCGGTTTGTGGAGGAAACCATGACAGATGTAAAAGAAAATGTGAAAAAAATTTCGGCGGATATTCGTGAGAATGAACGTTATATACAAGAACGCTGTGAAAACTGTGCGGATATTCTGATTCGTCCGATGCGGCTCGGGGATGAGCGCAAAGTGGACTGCCTTATGGTTTATATAGAAGTGGCAGTTTCCAATATGATGCTGGATGATTCGGCAATCGGCAAGATGATCAATCATTTCTGGGAGATTCCGCCGGAAAAGATTCCGGAGTTTATGCAGAATAACAGCCTCGGAATTGCTGATGTACAGAAACTGAATGATATGAACGAAGTTTTGGGTGCGGTCCTTTCCGGAAATGCAGTTTTTTTTATTGATGGTTATGACAAAGCAATGAAAATCTCGAGCAGGGGATATCCGAATATGGGTGTGTCGGAGGCAGAGTCAGAAAAAGTGCTCCGCGGTTCCAGAGAGGGATTTTCAGATTCGGTAAAAACAAATTCCGCGCTTGTGCGAAAAAGACTTCGTGATACCAGAATGAAAGTGGAAGAATATCAGATGGGTGTACGTTCCAATACGGTGCTGCAGATTCTGTATATAGATGATCTGGTTCATGAGGAACTTCTGGAGCAGATAAAGGAGCGTATCGAAGAATATGAGATAGATGGTGTCCTTGACAGTGGCATGCTTGAACAGCTTACGGAGGAATCGTGGTATTCTCCGTTTCCACAGTATCAGGTTACGGAGCGACCGGACCGTGCAGCGCTGGAACTTTTGAACGGAAAGGTTGTGCTGCTCTGTGACAATTCTCCGTCTGCGTTGATTTTGCCCGGCTCATTCAGTGGATTTATGGAAAGCAGCGAGGACTGGTATCACCATTTCGAGATGGCATCGTTCTTAAGGATTCTGCGCTATCTGGCACTTCTGACTGCAATGCTTCTGCCGGGACTTTATCTGGCGGTGATTCATTTTCATACTCAGATTCTTCCGGCGAATCTGCTTCTTTCCTTTGCAGAGGCTAGGGAAGGGGTGCCGTTTACAAGTGTGACGGAACTGATACTGCTGGAGCTTGCTTTTGAATTGATCAGAGAGGCCGGGGTACGTGTGCCTGGTGCGCTTGGAAATGCAATCGGAATCGTGGGAGGTCTGATCATCGGAGACGCAGCAGTGAGTGCAAATCTTGTAAGTCCTATTGTCGTGATGATCGTAGCGCTGACCGCATTAGGTTCCATGGTGATTCCGGATGAGGAATTTGCGTCGGCATTTCGGCTTATGAAATATGGATTTCTGTTTCTGGGCGGATATCTCGGGATATACGGTATCGTACTGGGCATTTATCTGTTGATTTCGCATCTGTCCGGACTTTTGAGTTTTGGTGTGCCGTATCTTGTTCCCTTTGTCAGAAAACATTCGGTAAGCCGGGTAGGAGACGGCATCTGGCGGATTCCGTTTAAGAAGCGGCAGTATCGTCCGGTATATGCCAAAAAAGAGCAGAGTTTGCGACTGAAACATAAAGCACAGACGACAGATGCGGAGACAGAAAAGGAGGCGCAAAATGAAGTACGCAGAAAATAATCGGATCTCACACCGGCAGTTATACCGGCAGATTCTGCTGACATTTCTGGCGCCTTTTCTGCTTTGTCTGAACGGGAAAGGCGGACTGTTGGGGTTGTCCGGTGCGGTGGGGATCATTCTGGCAGTCATTTTTCTTCTGTTGTATTCTTTCTTTTATCTGCGAAGCACCTATGGATATGCAGATATGATCCGATCCTTCGGAAAAGCCGGGGCGGTAATCTTCGGGGGATTTTTTCTTATCTATCTTGTGATGGCGGGAGCGTATCTTCTGAACCTGATCGGCAGGATCATTCCTGTGTGGCTGATCTTTGGTATCTCTGAGAAATGGCTGCTGTTATTTGCAGTACTTGTCTGTGCCTATGGGATGGAAAAAGGAATGCAGAAAAGAGGCAGGATGGCAGAAGTTACAGGAGGGATTTTTCTTGGGGCTATCCTGCTTTTGCTGGTACTGTGTGCGGGACAGGGAACGGCAGAATATATCACGGAACTGTTTCGGGAGGAATCTTTTTCTATAGAAACAAGTATCCGGTCGGCATACCGTTATCTGTGCTTTTTCTCGGGAATCAGTCTGCTTCCGTTTGTGATGAAAGATGTTGAAAAGAGGGGCAGCGCAGGAAAGACTGTGATAGGGGGAATCCTGACAGTCAGTGGAATTATGATCTGTGTACTGGTACTTCTTCCGGCTGTGCTGGGATGGCGGAGAGTGCAGTCTGAAACATGGCCGGTTCTTTCTCTGCTGGCAGGTGCAGATCTGCCGGGGAATGTTCTGGCAAGGTTTGATGTGCTGTGGATGGGCTTTTTGCTTTATGGTCTGTTGTTTACAATCGGCAGTGTTTTTTATTATGGAGAACGGATCCTGACATCGGCACATATCGGGACAGGAAAATTCTGGCTTCCGGTGGCGGTATATGCAGCAGCAATTATTGAGATTGATGGTGTGACAGTGGCGGATCTGTTTGAAATTTATCTTGCAAAAATTTTTGTGCCCGGTCTTCTTCTTATATTGATCTATCTGTTTTTACGCAGCCGTCAGAAACAGATAAAAAAAGTAGCAACGCTTGGCTGCATTTTTCTGGCACTGGTACTGATATGCAGCGGTTGTGCGGGAATTGAACCGGAAAAGAGAATGTATCCGCTTGCGCTTGGCATTGATGTTTCAGGAGATGATTTCGTCATTTCATACGGAATGCCGGATCTGCCGGAGGCGACCGGACAGGGAAAAGAGGAAGAAAATACTGACCGTTCTGTACTGACACTGAGAGGACGCGATTTTGACGAAATCCAGCAGCTTTATGACAGAAGCCAGAACCGATATCTTGATATCGGTCACCTCGAGGTCATTATCATGGGAAATGAGATGCTTGAAAGCGGCAGATGGGAAATGTTTTTGAACTATCTGAAAGCGGAGCCGCTGGCAGGAGAAGATATTTATCTTTTCAGAACCGGGGATCCGGAGGCTGTCTTGAAATGGGACAGTGGCGGTGCCTCGATTGGAGATTATCTGACAGGGCTTCTTGAAAATCGGGTACCGGCACAGCAAAAAGAAGGAGTGACACTGCGACAGGTCTATCATCAGTGGTATCAGGGCGGAACGCTGCTTTCTCTTCCGAAAATTACGCTTGTTGACGGAGAACTGGAAGTGTTTCTGGAATAAAATACCGAAAATGGTCAATACTTCTGACAGAGTAATCAGAAATTATGTATGTACAGGAGGCATCTGACATGAAAGCGTGGCTGCAGAAGAACGAAAAAATAAATATATGGAAAACAGAGGCAGTAAAAATAAGAGATACTCTCAGAAACAGAAAATACAGGGTACAGGTGGCAATTGTTGCGGGACTGCTTGCAGTTTCGCTTTTCGGAAGTGCTGTTTCGGGACGAACTGCTCCCGGTGTAGTGGCATGGTGGGGAAGTCTGTATCCACAGTTTTGTTTTTCGCAGACAGATCAGAAGCCAAAGATTTCCTTCTGGCTTGCGAAAGCCATTGAGAGGTGGTAATATGATAAATAGTCCGGATGGTCGCAGGGCTTTCCGGGCTATATTATTTAAGAAATGGAGATACATATATGATAGATAAGAATGCGCCTGTCGGTGTGTTTGATTCCGGCGTGGGCGGTCTGACCGTAGCACGTGAGATCATGCGAAATCTTCCTTCAGAAAAAATTGTATATTTTGGAGATACTGCAAGGGTTCCATATGGAAGCAAATCAAAAGATACCGTCATCCGCTATTCCAGTCAGATCGTTCATTTTCTGAGAGAGCAGAATGTCAAGGCGATCGTGATCGCTTGTAATACCGCGAGTGCGTTTGCGCTTGAGGCTGTACAGGATAAGCTTGATATACCGGTGCTTGGTGTGATTGAAGCAGGTGCCCGTGTGGCAGCAGAAGAGACTAAAAATAAAAGAGTCGGGGTGATCGGTACCGTGGGTACGGTTGGAAGTGGCATCCACGAATCTTACCTGAAAAGGCTGGATCCGGAGATTACGGTGATCGGGAAGGCATGCCCGCTTTTTGTACCGCTGGTAGAAGAAGGATGGCTGCATGATCCGGTTACGGTCGAAGTTGCATCCCGCTACCTGCAGGAGCTGAAGGATGAGCAGGTAGATACCCTGATCCTCGGATGTACACATTATCCGTTGATCCGTTCAACGATTCAGGAAGTGATGGGTGAGAAAGTCCGTCTGGTCAATCCGGCATATGAGACGGCACTGGAATTAAAGAGCCTTCTGACGAAAATGGACCTTCTGAGTACCGGAGAGCAGCAGGCAGAGTTTCCATACCGCTTTTATGTCAGCGATCTTGCAGATGAATTCAAGGAATTTGCCAATTCCATTCTGCCTTATGATGTAACCATGACACGCAAAATCGACATTGAGAAGTATTAGGAGAAATAAATGAAAAAAGATGTACTTATTCGTGTACGGGGACTTCAGATGATGGATACGGAGGATGAGCAGGAACCGATTGAAATCGTTGTTCCCGGACAGTATTATTATCGAAACGGAAGTCACTATCTTCGGTATGAAGAAATGATGGATGATACGGCACAGCCGACAGTCAATTATATTAAGCTGTCTCCACAGGGCGTAGAAGTACGCAAACAGGGACAGGTAAATGTACATATGGTGTTTGAGCAGGGAAAGAAAAACATGACTCTTTATTCGACACCATTTGGAACACTTCAGATGGGAATTGCCGCAACAGGCCTTGAAATGATGGAAGATGAAGACTGCATTCAGATGAAAGTGGATTATGCACTGGATATGAATGATGAACATGTGGCAGATTGTTACCTGACGGTTCAGGCACAGTCCAAAGACCTCGGAGATTTTTCTTTTTACGAAAACTGAAGAACAGATATATCATTACAAAAATCAACACCCGGAGGAATGAACCTTCGGGTGTTTGCTTTATGATCCGTATGAAATTATTTATTACGTAATCTGGCGAAGAAGCCTTTTTTCTTAGGAGCCGGAGTTTCAAGGGAACCACGGATTCCTTTTACACCAACGATGTATAAACCGCTGACTTCTGCTTTGACTTCTTTCTTAACCGGAATCAGATCAAAAACTTTTTCGTCTGCGATCAGTACGGAAATCTTCGGTCCGACTTTTGCCTTAACGATCGGAAGCTTGGAACGACGCATAAGCTTCGGAGCCTGATCGATCACCATCTGCGGAAGACCGGATTCTTTTAACGGAAGCCGTTTCTTATCAATAATCAGCATAGATACGGTCTGTTTTGCTGCTTCAATCTGAGCCTGCTGTTCTTCTTGTTTCTTCTGAGCTTTCTTTCCAAAGAAATAAAGAGCAATCAGAGCACCGATCAGGATGATCAGGATTACAAGAAGGACGATGGTAAGTGTACTCATAAATACCCTCCTCAATATGTAGATTTACAAACTAATGTCATGCGAAATATATTCTAACATCATTTATTACAAAAGGCAAACAAATTCAGGAAAATTCCGTGAAGAACAGGAAAAGATATGGAAATACAGCAGATAAACAGGTATAATGGAAACATATTTCTTATATGTGGAACATGTAAAAATCAGCAGGCTGTAATAAAATACACCGATTTACGGGTATACTAGGAATTACAGAATAAACCATACAGGGAGTTAGTATGAAAGAGACAGAGAACAAAAATACAGATACAGACCGGGAGAGCGGATATACGGATATGACTGATGATATAGACCGTGAGCTGAGGGAGAGACGCCGTCAGCGCAGACTGAGACGCCAGAAGAGGGAACGCAGGAAAAAGCTTATGATCCTTGGGGCGACAGGTATTATTACGCTCGTGGTAGTAGCAGGGGCTGTGAATGGCATTGCTGGTTTTATCCGTCACGGCAGTACACAGTCAGCATCTTCCGCGAAAAAAGTACAGAAGAAAGAAGATTCACAGGAAGTCCCGGCAGAACAGCAGGGACCGGGAGCAATGGAGCAGGCGAAGCTTCTGGCCACGCAGTATGATTATCAGAGTGCGATCGATCTTCTTAAGAAACAGTCAGATTATGAAAGCAATACCGACATGCAGAATGCGGTAAAAGAATACGAATCAGACAGAGATTCCTGTACTTCATGGCCGCTGGAAGAAGTGACGCATGTTTTTTACCATACACTGATCAAAGATACGTCTAAAGCCTTTGACGGTGATTATAAAGAAGCGGATTACAATCAGGTCATGACAACGATCGATGAATTCAACAAGATCACGGAGACCATGTATGAAAAGGGTTATGTCATGGTCAGTATCTATGATATGGCTAAGGCGAACGATGACGGTACAATGACACCGGGAGAGATTCTTCTTCCGCCGGGCAAAATTCCGTTTGTATTATCGCAGGATGATGTCTGCTATTACCACTACATGGATGGTGACGGATTTGCAACGAAGCTTGTGGTAGATGATGAAGGCAAGGTCCGTAATGAGTATGTTGAAGATGACGGAAGTATTTCAGTCGGGGATTATGATATGGTGCCGCTGATCGATCGTTTTGTTGAGAAACACCCTGATTTTTCCTACAGAGGAGCAAAGGGAATTGTGGCGCTCACCGGATACAATGGCATCCTTGGTTACCGTACAGATCAGAGCTATGAAACAAGACCCGATGACCTTGATCAGAACAAGGTTGACTGGCTTGACAGTCATCCGGATTTCAGTCTTGAGAAAGAACGGGAAGGTGCCAAAAAAGTCGCCGATGCCATGAAAGAAGAAGGCTGGTTGTTTGCAAGTCATACATGGGGACATCAGAATATCGGACAGATCTCACTGGAGACTTTGCAGGCAGATACGCAGAAATTTAAGGATAATGTGGATCCGCTGATCGGTGGAACGGATATCATTATTTTTGCGTTCGGAACGGATCTTACAGATGCAGAAGATTATTCCGGAGATAAGTTTGAATATCTGAAGAGTATGGGATATAACTATTATTGCAACGTAGATTCAAGCAAATATTTTGTACAGATACGAGACCGGTATTTCCGTCAGGGGAGAAGAAATTTAGACGGATACCGTATGTATTACAATCCGGAACTCCTGGAGGATCTCTTTGATGCAAAGAGTGTGTTTGATCCTGCCAGACCGACACCGGTGCCGCCAATGGGCTGATGATAAGTAAAGGGGAACAATGAGATGAAAAAAAGAGCAATGATACTGACGGCTGTTCTGACAGCGGCTGTTCTGGCAGGCGGAGGTCATTTCCCGGCAGACATCGGAAACAGACTTACGCAGACTGTTTCAGCAGCCAAAAAGGATTCAGATAAGAAGGATGATACTTCAGAGAGTGAGGGCTCGGTGCTGGATCAGGCAACGCTGATGTACCAGCAGTACAATTATGATGAAGCAATCAAACTTCTGAAACAGCAGGATGATTTTGATACAAATAAAGATTATATGGATCTTGCAGCAAAATGCCAGATTGCCAAATCCACACTGGTGGAATATCCACTGGAGCAGATCACACATGTATTTTTTCACACGCTGATCGATGATACAGGCAGAGCTTTTGACGGTGATTCAAAATCAGGAAATTATAATCAGGTAATGACGACAGTCAGTGAGTTCAATAAAATCATTCAGATCATGTATGACAAGGGATATGTTCTGGTAAGTCCACATGATATGGCGACAGTGAATGATGATGGTACGATGAGCCGTGGCAAGATCATGGTGCCGGAAGGCAAGATTCCATTTGTTCTTTCACAGGATGATGTCAGCTATTATCACTACATGGATGGTGATGGCTGCGCATCGAAACTGGTTCTGGATGAGAACGGAGAAGTAAAGAACGAATACATCGAAGCAGACGGAAGCGTTTCCGTCGGTGATTATGATCTGGTGCCGCTTCTGGATACCTTTATCAGGGAACATCCGGATTTTTCATGGCACGGACGCAAGGGAATCCTTGCTATGACCGGATACAACGGAGTGCTTGGATACAGAACCGATATTGCCTACAAGACCGGTGAGAACTTACAGGATGACCAGAAGAAATTCCTGGAGGACAATCCGGATTTTGACTATGATCAGGATGTGGCGGATGCGACAGAAGTTGCAGATGCCATGAAGGCAGAAGGATGGGAATTTGCAAGCCACACATGGGGACATATGAATGCAACGGAACGTTCAGCAGAAGATCTTAAGACGGATGACCAGAAATGGAAATCCTATGTTGCACCGATTCTCGGAGACACTGATATGGTTATCTTTGCGTTTGGCGCCGACATCGGAGACTGGTCAGGATATTCTTCAGACAACCCGAAATTCCAGTATTACAAGAGCGCAGGATATGATTATTTCTGTAATGTAGATTCCAGCCAGTATTTTGTACAGATCACAGACCAGTATTTCCGTCAGGGAAGAAGAAATCTCGATGGATATCGCATGTATTACAATCCGGAAATGCTCAGTGACCTCTTTGATGTGGCTGATGTATGGGATTCTTCCAGACCGACACCGGTACCTCCGATGTAAGGATAAATGAAAGGAGTTTTATTATGAAGAAAAAAGCAGTAGCTGCAATGTTAATTATGTGTATGGCGGTTTCCGCGGCCGCATGCGGCAAATCATCTGATACAGAAAAAACGACCACAGAAACAACCGATACAAAGGACAGTGAAGATTCAGAGAAAGACAGCACCGATACAGATACAAAGGAGGCTGCTTCTTCTGAAGGAAAGAGACTGGTTTCTGTCAAAGATGTTTCCAAATATGTGACAATAGGTGAATATAAGGGACTGGAACTTACCCGTACTTCACAGACTGTCACAGATGACGATGTTCAGGCAGAGATCAATTATGATCTGGAAGATAATGGAACAGAAGTACAAGACGGTACTGTAGAAAACGGTGATACAGTAACGATCAATTTTACAGGAACCATTGACGGCAAAGAATTTGACGGTGGTTCTGCAGAAGATTATGAGCTTGTGGTTGGTGATGGTGAGATGATCGACGGATTTGAGGATGGCATTGTCGGAATGAAATCCGGTGAAACAAAAGAACTGGATCTGACTTTCCCGGACGATTATTATGAAGAATCCGTAGCAGGCAAAGCAGTTGTATTTAAAGTTACACTTCAGAAATTTACCCGTCCGGCAGAACTGACTGATGAATGGGTAGCTGAGAATACAGAGTATAAGACAGTAGATGAATACCGCGAGGCAGTTAAGAAACAGCTCGAAGACACAGCCGTGCAGACCGCAGATTATGGGCTTTACAGTGATGCATGGAATAAAGTACAGGCAGCTTCCGAAATCAAAGATTATCCGAAAGAAGATGTTGATGCAGCGAAGAAATCCTATCAGGAACTCAATGAAAAATATGTGAAAGATGCCGGTATGGAGATGGCTGATTTCCTGGAATCGCAGGGAATGTCAGAGGAAGATTATGAGTCAGAATGTCAGCAGTATGCAGAGTCCAAAGTAGAACAGAATCTGATCGTGCAGGGAATCATGGATGCAGAAGGACTCAGCATTGATGATGAAGAAACTCAGAACTTAAAAGATGACCTGATTGAGGAATATGGATTCACAAGCATTGACGAGATGATTGCGCTATATGGGGAGCAGGAAGTGAATGAATCACTGGCTCTTCTGCGTGTGGAGCGTTTTATCGTTGACAATGCAAATGTCACAGAAGTAGCAGGTGATGATGCGGATGCGGTAGACGAAGGTTATGATCTGAAAATGGAAGATGGAGCTGAGTACACGATCGAAGCAGGAGACGATGCTGAAGATAAAGCTGCTGCAGAGGATACGGATACAGCAGATGATACAGATGAGGTAGCCGAAGAATGATTATAAAAAGCGGAAAGGTCTTTCAGGAGGATGGAAGCTTTCTGGAACAGACACTTTATGTCAATGCCCATCGTCTGGTAGACAAAGCAGAATATCAGGACGACGGAGAAATCATAGATGCAGAAGGACTTCTTGTATTGCCGGGTCTTGTGGATATTCACAGTCATGGTGCGGCTGGAGAAGATTTTTCCGATGGAAATCCGGAAGGACTTAAGAAAATCCTCCGGTACGAAAGAAGCTGCGGAATTACTTCCTACTGCCCGACATCGATGACATTTCCCAAAGAACGACTCCGCCAGATCTTTGCTTCAATCAAAGGCGCACAGACAGAAGAAGGAGCCAAAGTTGTCGGTATCAATATGGAAGGTCCGTTTCTTGATCCAGCCAAAAAGGGCGCACATGTTGAGAAATGGATCGCAGCACCGGATGTGGCATTTGTAAGAGAACTGAATCAGGATGTCGATGGTCTGGTGCGTCTTGTTACACTTGCTCCGAATATGGACGGCGCAGAAGAATTTATAAAGGAAATGCACGAAGAAGTCTGCATTTCACTGGGACATACAGCAGCAGATTATGACTGCGCATCAAGAGCAATGAAGCTTGGTGCGCATCATGTTACGCATCTTTACAATGCGATGCAGCCTTTTGGACACAGAGCGCCGGGACTGATCGGTGCGGCAATGGATGATCCGGAGTGCATGGTTGAGATGATCTGCGACGGATATCACATTCATCCGTCTGCGATCCGCGCAGCATTTCGGATGTTCGGACCGGAGCGTGTGATCCTCATCAGCGATTCCATGCGTGCGGCAGGGATGGAAAATGGTACATACGAGCTTGGCGGACAGGAGGTAACCGTTAAGGATCGAAAAGCAGTTTTGAAAGATGGTACGCTTGCCGGTTCTGCGACGAATCTTTATGGATGTATGTGCAAAGCCGTAGAATTTGGAATTCCACTGGAACAGGCGATAATGGCGGCAACCGCAAATCCTGCCAGAAGTATTGGAATCTTTGACCGTGTTGGTTCTATTCGAATCGGAAAGCAGGCGGATTTACTGCTTGCAAGTGAAAATCTTGAATTAAAGAGAGTTATTTAATCACCTGTCAGTTAGTGACAATTCTGTGCGGGATTAGTGAAAGCAGATCAGGAATTGTCATTGTATTTCAGAATTAAATGCGTTATGATAATAAGAAGAGAAAAGATATAGAAAATACAGCAGGTGGAGTCAATGGATAAGAGGGTATTGCGCGAACGAATGCGCAAAAAGCAACAACAGATAAGACGGCGGCAGATGATGAAAAAGGGTGCATATGTCGTTGCAGTTATTTTGGTACTGATTTTTGTAATCCGCGGAATTATTCTTCCGGTCATTAACAGAGCCGGTGGCGGAAATACAGAGAAACCACAGCAGGTACAGGCAGAGACAGACAGCACGACTGCTGACAGCAGTTCGGACAGTACGGATACAGGAGATACGAGTACAGAAACAAACGCGGCGATACGCCAGCCGGTCAAAGGTCAGAGTGATCTGACGAAAGCGGCACAGCTTACAGCCGGATGGCATGACGACGAAAACGGCAAATGGTATCAGAATGCAGATGGTACATATTTCGCCGGCGGTATGCAGGAAATCGATGGTTCTACATATTACTTTGATGATAACGGTTACATAAAGACCGGATGGGTGGAAGTCGGTTTTGATGATTATTATTTCAACGATGATGGTACTTATGATCCGAGTCAGCATAAGACACGAATTGCACTTACTTTTGATGATGGTCCGGGAGAATACACTGATGAACTTCTTGACTGTCTGGAAGAAAACAATGCACATGCGACATTCTTCATGCTTGGACAGAATGTAGGAAGCTGGGAATCCACAGTACAGCGTATGGCGGATATCGGCTGTGAGATCGGCAGCCATTCCTGGGATCATCCGAATCTTTATGATCTGAGTATGGATTCTGTGGCGAAGGAGTTTTCCGATACAGATGCAGCACTGGAAAAAGCCTGTGGACAGAAAGCAAGTGTGGCACGTGCACCTTATGGCAACTGGAGTGATGATATCATTTCTACGGTAGGTAAACCGTTCTTCACATGGTCCCTGGATTCTCTGGACTGGAGTTATCTGGATGTAAACAAGGACTATGATGCAGTTATGAATGGTGACCTTACAGATGGTTCTATCATTCTGATGCATGATATTCATGAACCTTCTGTACAGGCAGCAATCAAGATGATTCCGGAACTTGTGCAGAAAGGATATAAGCTGATGACTGTCAGCGAGCTGGCAGCAGCGAAGGGAGTTACCTTACAGAATGCCAATTATTCTGATTTCTGGGACAGCTCTCTGCAGAAGGGAATTGTTGCAGGATACAGTGGAAATACCACAGATGCATCTGGTGATGAAAGCACAGATGGTACGGATACATCTACTGATGGAAGTTCAGATACATCGGATGGAAGTTCTGACGATGGTTCTTCCGATGATGAATCTTTAGATGACGGTTCTTCCGATGATGGAAGTTCCGATGACGGAAGTTCTGACGATGGCGATTATTCGGAGGAGTAATACGGAATAAAGCAGCTTACAAAAGAGGACATGAAAGGCAGAGATACATAAATTTTTTTCTGCCTGACAGGTTCTCTTTTTTTAACGTTTTCTGTGATTTTTTTCTTACAGACTTCTGGTTGTTTTAATTGACGGGAACTATATGGATTGGTATAATGTGTCTATAAAAATACAAAAGATCGGCGTTAATCATGTGCATAATGCCGATGAAGAATCAGAAAGTAGCAAATTAACAATTAAGGGAGGTACGTTTGAATGGGAGAGAAGTTGCAGTTTACAGAGCTGGATCAGTATCTGTTCGGACAGGGAACCCATTATGACATTTATAAAAAGCTCGGGGCGCATCCTACGATGCGAGGACGCAAAAAAGGTGTCTATTTTGCGGTGTGGGCACCGAATGCCAGATCTGTTTCTGTAGTGGGTGATTTTAATGAATGGGATATTCAGAAGAACCCGATGCAGAAGACAGGACCGATCGGAGTCTATGAGACCTTTATACCTGAGGCAAAGATCGGTGACCTTTATAAGTTTTATATTATCGGTTATCACGGTGAGGAAATTTACAAAGCTGATCCATATGGCAATGAAGCGGAGCTTCGTCCGGGAACAGCATCCAGAATTACAGATATTTCCAGTCATAAGTGGAAAGATACTACCTGGATGAAACACCGTCCGGAATTTAATGAGAAAAAGAGTCCGATGGCAATTTATGAGGTTCATCCCGGATCATGGAAGAAACATGAAGCAAAGGATGAGGACGATCCGGGCTTTTACAATTATCGCGAACTGGCACATGAGCTGGCTGCTTATGTGAAGAAGATGGGCTATACCCATGTCGAACTGATGGGAATCGCAGAGCATCCGTTTGACGGCTCCTGGGGCTATCAGGTAACCGGTTATTATGCACCGACCTCCCGCTACGGAACAGCAGAAGATTTCAAATATATGATTGACTATCTTCATCGTAATAAGATCGGTGTTATTCTTGACTGGGTTCCGGCACATTTCCCGAAGGATGCACACGGACTTGCAAACTTTGACGGAACGGCTGTTTATGAACATGAAGACCCGAGACAGGGAGAGCACCCGGACTGGGGAACGAAGATTTACAACTACGGTCGACCGGAGGTCAAAAACTTCCTGATCGCCAATGCGCTTTTCTGGATAGAGGAGTGCCACGTAGACGGTCTGCGTGTCGATGCGGTTGCATCCATGCTGTATCTGGATTACGGCAAGAAGGACGGCGAATGGGTTGCCAATAAATATGGCGATAATAAAAATCTCGAAGCGATCGAATTTTTTAAACATCTGAATACAGTTGTGCTTGGCAGGAATCATGGTACTGTCATGATTGCAGAAGAATCGACTGCATGGCCAAAGGTTACAGGAAAGGCTGAAGATGGCGGCCTTGGATTTTCTCTGAAATGGAATATGGGCTGGATGAATGATTTCCTGGAATATATGAAACTGGATCCATACTTCCGTAAAGACAATCACAACAAGATGACCTTCTCCATGACATATGCATACAGTGAAAATTATGTACTTGTTATTTCTCATGATGAAGTTGTACATCTGAAATGTTCAATGCTTAACAAAATGCCTGGATATCCGGACGATAAGTTCCGTAATCTGAAAGCTGCATATGCGTTTATGCTGTTCCATCCGGGCAAGAAACTTCTGTTTATGGGACAGGAGTTCGGCCAGCTCCGTGAATGGAGTGAGGAGAGAGAACTTGACTGGTATCTCCTCAAAGAAGAAAAGCATCAGGATCTTCAGAATTTTGTGAAGACACTTCTTCATATGTATACGAAGTACCCGGCACTGTATGCAGCCGACAATGATCCGGAAGGCTTTGAATGGATCAATGCGGATGATGCAAACAGAAGCATTTTCAGCCTGATAAGAAAATCACCGACGAAGCGAAATAATCTTCTGTTTGTAGCAAACTACACACCGGTTGACAGACCGGATTATCGTGTAGGAGTTCCGAAGAAAAAACAGTACAAGCTGATCATGGATGAAAACGGACTCCTCGACAAGCCAAAGATCTTCAAAGCAGAAGAACAGGAATGCGATCACAGAGAATATTCGTTCAATTATTCTCTCCCGGGATATGGAGTTGCAGTATTTACTTATTAATCCTGTACAAAAGAGGGGTTGAAATCATTGGTTAATTGTATGTAAAAGCCATTGCTTTTTCTGTGAAGATAGGTTATACTGAACGCGACCGAAAGGTATGAGATAGCTAAGAAATATATAATTTAAATAATAAAATTTTGAAAGGAGAAACAAAAATGAAAGTATCAAATATTAAAGACATTGACAAATTTTTTGAAGTAGTAGATAGCTGTAAAGGCAAAGTAGAACTGGTAACAGGTGAAGGAGACAGACTGAACCTCAAATCCAAACTTTCCCAGTACGTATCTCTTGCAAATATCTTCTCCGGCGGAGAAATCCCGGAACTTGAGATCGTTGCATATGAGAAAGAAGATATCGACAAACTTCTCAGCTTCATGATCAACGGCTGATCTTAATGAATAATAAGAGTCTCTGTGGACACTATAGACCAGGGGGTATTTATGCCTCCTGGTTAAATTACGTTGCAAGTTAGTGATATAAAACAAATAACCGGGTTGCTGTGAACGGAGTAAACAGTAACCTGTTTTGTCTTCGGGCAGAAAGAGAGGAAATGCAATCATGGAAAAAACTAAAATTGACATTATTTCCGGATTCCTTGGAGCCGGTAAAACAACACTGATCAAAAAGCTTCTGAAAGACGCATTTCAGGGTGAGCAGGTTGTACTGATTGAAAACGAATTTGGTGAAATCGGTATTGATGGTGGTTTTCTGAAGGAAGCCGGAATCCAGATCCGCGAAATGAATTCAGGATGTATCTGCTGCTCACTGGTTGGTGACTTTGGTGCATCTCTGAAAGAAGTAATCAGCAAATATCATCCAGACCGAATCCTGATCGAGCCATCCGGTGTCGGCAAATTATCTGATGTTATCAAGGCTGTACAGGGTGTGGAAGAAGAGACAGGACTTGTACTGAACAGCTACACAACTGTTGTTGATGCAAAGAAATGCAAAATGTATATGAGAAACTTTGGTGAGTTTTTCAACAATCAGGTAGAATATGCCGGAGCAATCATCATGAGCCGTACAGATATCGTAGATGAAGCGAAAGCACAGGCATCTCTGGAACTTCTCCGTGAGATCAATGCGAAGGCAGCGATCATTACCACACCGATTGAAAAACTGGACGGAAAGAAACTTCTCGATGTTATGGAACATCCGGTATCCCTTGCGCAGGAACTGATGGAAGAAGAGGAAGTATGCCCGGAATGCGGTCATGTGCATGAACATGGTGAACATCACCATCATGACCACGATCACGAAGAACATGAGCATCATCACGATCATGAATGCGGATGCGGACATGACCACGATCACGAGGAACATGAGCATCATCATGACCATGAGTGCGGATGCGGACATGACCACGATCACGGAGAACATGAGCATCATCATGACCATGAATGCGGATGTGGACATGATCACGATCACGAGGAACATGAGTATCATCACGACCATGAATGCGGATGTGGACATGATCATCATGACCATCACCATCATCATGCAGATGAAGTATTTACAAGCTGGGGCTGTGAGACAATTAAGAAATTTACAAGAGAAAATCTTGAAAAAATGCTCGAGGCACTTTCTGCATCAGACGAGTATGGTATCATCCTCCGTGCAAAAGGTATGCTCCCGGCAGAAGACGGAACATGGATCTACTTTGATATGGTTCCTGAAGAAACAGAGATCCGCGAAGGCGCACCGGAATACACAGGCCGTCTCTGCGTAATCGGATCCAAACTGAAAGAGGACAAACTGGCTGAACTTTTTGGCCTGTAAAGATGGAGGGTAATACAGATCATGAATGAGATCACAGTACCGATTTATTTAATGACCGGTTTTCTGGAGAGCGGTAAAACATCGTTCTTAAGCTTCACGATCCAGCAGGATTATTTTCACACAGACGGAAAAACACTTCTGATCCTCTGTGAAGAGGGCGAAGAAGAATATGATCCGGCAATTCTGAAAGCAAACAATACGGTTGTGGAAGTCATCGAAAACGAAGAAGATTTTACAACAGACCGCCTTGTTGCAATGGATATTCTTCATCAGCCGGAGCGTGTCATCATAGAATATAATGGCATGTGGC